>Ga0206959_10124_pt1 | contig 22524 bp, 22 predicted proteins | sample Alteio_BWOrgHeat_31_FD_152971 | JGI IMG/M metagenome (GOLD analysis project Ga0206959, IMG submission 152971) | Enriched cells from forest soil in Barre Woods Harvard Forest LTER site, Petersham, Massachusetts, United States -... | ecosystem: Environmental > Terrestrial > Soil > Temperate forest >...
GTGCAGTTCCGACGGCGGGTGGAAGCGCAGCGGCGCCCGGAAATGGCGTCCGATCGGAGTATGAAACCATTGGCCAGATGATGAGGCCGAGCGCGAGAAGCGAAAGCTTGGTGCGAATTGTTCGGCTCTCGATTATTGGAAACGCACGCAGGGCAACCAACGAACCAAGAAGCAACTCCCAAGCGCGTGTCGGAGCAAGAAAGAACGTGGCGGCCGGGCGGTATTCCAGACCGATAAGAAGGCGGCGCGCGACTTATGGGGCGCGGTCAATTCCAGCCTGCAAAACCACAAGGGCGATAGCGTTGAGCGCGTAGGGGAAGGTTCGCCTGGACGATGGCGGCTACACGTAACGCCATAGTTTTGGGGCTGGCGCCTTTTTGAAATAGTGGGTAGTCCCTTTTGGAAATCGGTAACCATTGCTGGTTATGGTTACCAAGTGCCACTGACCCGGCACCATTGCAAACGGCCATCAAGCCCTGGCGCAAATGCCAGGGCTGTTTGCTTTGTTGCGTCGCGACAATTTCCCAGGTGATAACCGGTGGATTAGTTAACAACTACAAATTGTTCACAATCTATCCGGTAAGATATGGCCCGTTATCGCGCGGGTGGTCCATGTTCATCGAATGGGCGCGACGGGATTTGAAGCGCGGTGATTTAAGCGCGCTTTCCGAAGTCGCGAAGGGGTATTCGTCCAATCACGAAGCTGATCGCATTGAGCGATTGCAGCGGCGCGGATTCATCAAAGTGTCGCCGCAGGACAAGCTTCGCCCGACGTTCACAGGGCGGGCAGCGTTGTGGCTCAGGCGACATTCTCGACATCCATAGCGGCGGGATATCGCGATGGCCGATAGCATTGCCGCTCTGTACCGATGAAAAAAGCCGACGCACAATCTGCAATGCCGATCTTGATCCATGACTGGATTAAAGCGAGCAGCCAACCGTGGCCCGTTGAACCTGCGCATCATTACAGCTTCGCGGACTTTTGGATGTGGCTGCTACAGAACCACGCGCCTTATACACAATTTCACGCGGCACCTAGTGCAAGAATTGTTATGGAGATGTGGTTCTACAATCATTTGCCTCACTAAAAGAGGCGCCCTAGTCACCTCAGTTGGCGGCCTCTTTCATTTCATGCCGCTGCCAATACCCGCTAAAATCGACTGACGGCTTCTGCGACAACGCCAGCTTGGCAACTTGATTGACCTGATCGCCATTCGGCTGGCGGCGGTTGTCCTCACGCCACGTCGCTTCCTGGGCGTAGCGCAGCAAGTATTGGCCCGCAATGTGGTGGTGGTGCCCGATCTCCGCGCGGCGCATCCGGCTAAAGAACTCTTCGGCCCAATTGGTGCAAGCGCCGTCGAGGCTGTATGCCTCTTGGTGGTTGATCCGCTTCACCTCGAAACGTTCGTGCAGGCGTTCCCACGACGGGGCTTCGTCGGCATTAACGACACTGCCCTTGTGAACGCGGGCGGCAATGAACTTGTACGCTTGGGCCTCTGACTTGAACACGGCCGGGACGCCATTGCCGTTCCGCTCGCGGACGATCACCACCACCTGACGCTTGCCGTTTTGGTTGCGAGCGAAGCGACGATCACGGCGGTTCTCTTTCATGTTGGCGGGCTTCAGGTAGCCGCCGAAATAGCCGCCATCTACCTCGACCGTCTTGCCTTCACCGCCGACCATGCGGCCCTTCAACTCAGCCGCCATCGCCTCGCGCAGTTTGTGCAGCAGAACGAACGCGCACTTGTAGGACACGTTCAGATCGCGGGAGAGGGCCAACGCGCTCTTGCCCTTCACCTCATTGCAGAAGATCGCGATAGCGGCGAGGTAGCAGCGCAGCGGCAGCTTGTGCGAAGCGAAGAGCGTCCCGCTGGTGATGCTGAAATCCTTGACGCAGGCCCGGCAGCGGAAGCGCGGGGCACCCTTCAACCGGCGGCAATCGTAGGCGTCAACGCCACCACAGTGCGGGCAGACTGGCTCGCCCTCGGTATCGGCCCAACGGATGCAACGGAAAGCCTTTTCGGCCTCCTCGTCTTTCATCGTGAAAACAGACGCTAGCGAGAGGGTCTTGGCGGCTTTGGAGAGGAGGAAGTGTTGGGCCATCGGAAATCTCTATCTCTCAGTTCTGAGAGATACCATATATGAGATATTGCGGGCTTGTCAACAGCAAAATATCAGATATGGTATCTCCCGAATTTGAGAGGAGAACCAATGGCTATCACCTCGGAGGAGGAGTGGGCAGCGCGCGCCGCCGCATTCGTCAAACACAAGCTACAGGATGCCGAAGTCACCTATTCCGAGTTGGCAAAACGGCTCAAAAAGCATGGTTTCAAGGAAACCGAGGCGTCTATCGCCAATAAGCTGATGCGGGGGACGTTCCCGGCGACCTGGTTTCTAGCCGTCCTTGCCGCCCTGGAATTGGATGGGGTGGCGCTGGAGGAAATCTAGTGCCAAGCGTCGGCGTCCGTAATGACCTGTAGCTCAACGCCCAGATCGTCCTTCGGCGGCTTTGCAATGGTGAAAGAATAATGCTGCTCTTTTCCATCCGGCGTTTCGAATACGAGCCGCGTCCTTGATTTGAATGACGGCATAAACGGATTATCGCGCGAAAGCGGCTGTTGCGGGTTGCCCCACCCGGGGGACCACCGCACCTCCTGGGTGAGTTGGTCTTGGTACGGGAACCTAAACAATATCGGGAAATGGATTTGTTGGCCTCGAAAAGACTCTTTGATTATGGCAATCGGGATTCTCACTGGGGGTGACCATTGGTCGTTCTCGTAGGGGTACAGAGAATAATCAACAAAGATTCGTAGCCTGCTGCTCGCCGAGGCAATGTCCGCGTGCCCCTCTAGCAGGGGAGTGAGCCCGTTGCCATCTGGCTTGCGCGTTGAAAGCCTGACGCTCGTGACGATCTGTGGTTCTGGTTGAGCCACATGACCGACTTCCTTTCCCGCCTGATTTCCGGAAGACTGTGGCCCTCTAACGATAAAAATCGCAAGCGCGACAATGCCAACGGCGAAGGCCGTGGTCGCGGTAAATAGAAACGGGTCCAACTTGGGCTGACCTATCAGGCGGGGACGGACCTTCAAATCATAGACGAGCGAGATTATCCCGCCAACGACCACCACGACAGCGACCATAAACGATAACTGCCAAACCCATATAGGTGCGCCGGGGAAAGCTAGCGGCCCTGCCATAGTCAGGGCACCCCAAGCCAACCCGATGACGATCCCGAGGATTGCCGTCCGGTCTTCAGACTGCATGACGACGATCGTAACCGAAATCTGCTCATGCCGAGAACTCCCCGGCACGAGAAGATTGGGGTCCATCCGATCCTAGGCTTGTGGCGTTTGCGCCATAAGACCGCGTGTTCGGTCAGTGTTACTCGGCGAAGAAGGGGGAACCCTGAGACGCACCATTCCTATTCGGTCACGTCGGTTTAGTATCGGCCCGTCTCGCGAATATGCTGCGCTGAGACCGAACTTTGGACCGCCGGCGGTTAGATTTTTCCGGCTCTATCATGATGGCGGGCTGGCTGACCGGCGGCTGTTCATCCTCCTGCGGGAACAGGGCGAGCCGTCAGGCATCAACCGCATCTATCGGCTCTATACCGAAGAAGGGCTGACTGTCCGCAAGCGCAAGGCTCGGCGCCGAGCGATTGGAACTCGCACGCCGATCCTGGTCGAGGCCAAGGTCAACGCGCGCTGGTCGATCGACTTCGTCCATGATCAGCTCGCCCCAGGGCCAGCGCTTCCGCATTCTCAACATCGTCGACGATGTCACTCGCGAATGCCTTGCCGCGGTCCCTGATACTTTGATCTCGGGCAAACGGGGGGTCCGCGAGCTCACCGCGCTCATCGCGGCGCGTGGTAAGCCGCAGATGATCGTGTCCGACAACGGCACCGAGTTCACCTCAAATGCCATTCTGGGCTGGGCGAAGGATCACGGTGTGGACTGGCATTACATTGCGCCAGGCAGGGCGATGCAGAACGGTTACATCGAGTCCTTGAACGGCCGGATGCGTGAAAGAGCTTCGATTCGAAGAGCTTCATCCTTTACGCTCCCCATCGCGAACTCTTCCGGCCATCAGATCGTCCCGGTGACCAACCAGCGCCGTTGCCGGAGGATGTTCTTTGCAGCGCCTGAGACGGCCTTTTCAGAGCTACCTTCACCGGTTCGCCCCGCTTGCCTTGCGCAGGAAATGTCCGGCGGAGATGCCGCGCAGTAAAGCGCGTCGGTACGCCGTCTCGATCTCAGGTTTGTGCCAGCCGTCCTGCGGCCAGTTCGCCACAAGCTGCTTCAGCTGCTCGATATTTAGTAGGCGCGTTGCAGGCTCGCACGCGGCGATTCGGTCCAGCTCCGCGGCAACATCGGCACGCGCCGCCGTCGCTCCCTCGTGCCAATCAATCGCGTTATGACCGCGCTTCCTTTCCTGAAGGACCGACGCCGGCAGCCGATCGGACAACACCTGTCGAGCCAAAGCTCGCTGCACGCCTCCATGAATGAAATATTCCGTCGGAAGGCTCAAGCAAAATTCCACGAGCCGCTTGTCCGCGGTTGGATCACGGCGATCGATTCCCCACCCGGCAAGCGTGCCCTTGTTATAGCTGCCCAAATCGCTCTGATGTAGCGAGCACACCCGTTGTTCAAATCCATCCTGTCGTGGACGATCGGTGAAGTCGAAACCGCGTTTGCGAGCGAGCGACCCAAGCCGGTGCTCGTCGAAGGCTTCAGGCCGCAAAGCGCTGTTTTTGAGAATGTCGTGCTTGCGTCCCGTGAAATGTGCATTGAGCCATTGCCAGAGCGGCAAAGGAGTAAAGGGGCCCAATGTTTGCGCCAGGATACCTTTTCGGCTCAGGCCGCTGCCACCGCGAATTGCGTTCGCATGTTTCCATACCGACAGAAACCGTCCCCGGCGCAACAACTCGGGCAAGAGCTCAAGCCCAGTATAGCTGAGTGAGAAATTCCCCATCGAACCGATGAGGAGAACCGTCAGGCGGCGCTCGCGAGCTTGGCGGTAGATCTCCTCGTTGGGTGGGAGGACAGGCAGACCGAGAAATGGCATCCCGTATAAAAAGTATAGCCTGTCCAAATTTGCGACCGGCGACATGTGACCAGCCCGCACAAGCACGTGCTCGACATTTGGGTACAGGGCCGCTGTTTCAGTGGCGAGCGGCTCCTCAGAGGGATATTGAGCGCGCGAATCGGGTGCAGCATATCCCTCTCTCGGGACATAGGTGAAAGCGACCACCTTTCCCCCACGCCGCGCAACTTGCTTTGCCGCCGTGGCGCATACGCCGCTGCTGTCGAGCCCGCCGCTGAGATGGGCACCGACGGCATCCTTGACGCCTCGCAAACGGGCGGAGACCGCCGTATCCAGGCGAGCACGGGCTTCTTCGACTGCTTCTTCGAAGCGGATGGGTTTGCCGGAGTATCGCCTCGGGTTCCAAAAGCGCCGGCTCGACAGCGTGTCCCGCGTCACGGTCATGATATGTGCGGGCTGGACACGCTCAATCGCTTTGAAGAACGTGCGCGACCCCGCTCGCGGCAATAGGGCAAGAAATTCAGCCATTGCCTTTTCGTCGGGCCCATACGGCACATCCGCTAAAGCATGCAGCCCAACAGGCATGGACGCGAAGGCGAAAAGGCCGCGCGCGCGATGATAATGCAGTGGCCGCTGCCCAAGAAAGTCGCGCGCAAGTCGCAGGGATTGTTGGCGGCGGTCCCAAAGCGCGAAGGCGAAATCGCCGACGATTCGGTCCAGGGCCTCTTCATCCCACCGATCTAGGCATTCGAGAAGAATGGCCGAATCCGGCATGACGCGCGCCGACTCAACCGGCAAACCGAGTTCAGAGATTAAATCCGCTCGGTTATCGAGCCGCACATCGGCGGCGAGGACGAGGCGCCCATCGCGGCTTTGAACAAGATCACGGACGTAAGCGTCCTCAGGCAGGAGCCGATAACTTCGACGCCCGAAGCTGAGGTACTCGTCAGAGCATATGTGGAATCCGTCCGGGCCAATCATGGCCTGGGCGACAAGCACCCGTTCACATTCCTGTCTGTGGCCAGGCTTGGAGTCTTGACGCCATACGCCGCCCAGAGCGGTCACAAAATCTCGATTCTGAGAAACGCAAATGCCGACAACAACGCCGACAAAGACCTCTTGTCAGGGCGCAACCACTGTCCCTTTAGCTAAGGAGAGTCGGGGTTGCGTCCGTCCCGGGGCCTGGGCCCGCACTCTCGGTCTCAGTCAGTTGGCCGTGAATAATGCGAGGGCTGCTCCAAACCTTCTTGGCCCTTAATTCAAGGGCGTCCGATTCCAGCGTAACATGAGCAGAACGTGTAACCTGGAATGATGTGCTCATATAGTTTAACCTTCTTCCTGTGCCAGGAATTGCACGGCGGCGAAATCCTAGCTGCTACGAGGGTTCCGCGCAAGCCTGATCTGTGGACACTTTTACACGCCATAACCTCTTCAAAAACGATATGTATCTGATTAAACTTAGTATTTCGCGCTAGTTCCGCGCTGAGACGCTCAGCATCTCACAAATGAACTGGTAGGTGCGCTTTGAGGGCAACAGCGCGGCTGATGCTCCGGTATAGACCAATGGTTGTGTGGCGATAGGGCTTCGCGCGGTGGCGCTTAGAAGGCGGCTTAGAAGGCGATTTTGGGGTCATGGCTCGGCGGCCTGCGCGGCTCTGCCAATTCGTTGCACGACGGTGTCGATCTTTGTGCGCAGGAAGAGTCCGCGCCTCCACCGGCTCATTTTCGTTGAAGGACGTATTTAAGCACCATCGGTATGAGGCGGTGGTTACGTCGATTGGCTGGGGCCGAGACTGTCTGGAGACGTCCAGCTTCGGCAAGCCCTTTGGACTGGCGCTCTATGTGTCCGGTCGCGAGCTGGTGTCGATCGGCCGCTCCTCGTTCTACCGCGAGCCTACGCCGGACAGCGCCGAGAACCTGGTGCTGATGCGTCTCATCGACGAGCAGTTCCTGGAGACGCCCTGGTACGGCTCGCGGCAGATGGCGAGGCATCTGCGTCGCAACGGCTGGTGCGTAGGGCGCCATCGCGTTCGCCGGTTGATGACCAGGATGGGCTTTGCGCCGATCTATCAGCGGCCGAAGACCAGCGAACCGCATCCGCAGCATAAGATCTATACGTACCTACTGCGTCATCTGACAATCGACCGGCCCAACCAAGTCAGGTGCGCCGGCATCACGTACATCCAGATGCGGCGAGGCTTCCTCTACCTCGTCGCGATCATGGAGTGGGCGAGCCGTAAGGTCATGGCTTGGCGGCTGTCGAACACAATGGACGCGGAGTTCTGCGTTGCGGCATTGGAGGAGGCGATTGCTCGATACGGCCGACCTGGACATCTTCAACGCCGATCAGGGCTCGCAGTCCACCAGCTTCGCCTTCACCGCCACGCTGAAGGACGCCGGCATCCGCATCTCGATGGATGGCCGCGGCCGCTGGATGAACAACGTCTTCATCGAACGGCTGTGGCGATCGCTGAAATATGAGTGCGTGTTCCTCAATGCCTTTGAGACCGGCAGCGAGGCACAATCCGGCATCGGTCGGCGGATCAGCTACTACAACACCGATCAGCCGCACCCCTCCTCCACCACTTTTTCATTTTGTTGGATAGCCTTCTGACCACGGTCCGAATCGATTTCGCCGCGCGCGCCGACTCAACGTTCGTTTCCGCTGGCCATGAGGGGGGAGATGGCTTGGGGCTATTGGTGCGATTCGGAAGCGGCCTCGAAACGTAAGCCCAGTGCCATAAGGCCGTTTCCGTAACAAGGACTGTCCTGATCTCTTCCAATTTTAAGTGTGCGAGTTGTGTGAGAAGAAGAAGTTGCTGGGTCGTCCAATTCACCATAGGCTCATAAACGCGAAGTTCCGCATCATTACGAGTGTCTTTCCCAATCTCCTCAACAAATTGCACAACCATTCTGCCTTCGGGCACGAGCATTGCTCCTAGCCGATAGAAATAGTCGACGACAAGGTCACGGGTCAGGTGTTGCATAACCACAATCGAGAAAACTAAGTCTATTCCCGGAGGAATCTTTGAAGCATATTCCGTCGCAAGAATAGGAGTAAAGTTACGGACGCCCTTCTCTTGCAAATGGCGCTGCGCCATTTCGAGAATCGGCTCGCTCACGTCGATGCCATAAACGTGTTTAACTCTGCGGGCGATATATTCGCTCTCGCGGCCATACCCGCATCCGACAATTACCACGGTCATGTCCGCCCGAAGCGGCATAAAGTGCTCTATCGCGCGAATTTCGAAATCTCCGAAATCTGGGCGATCCTTATAGGTCGGTGCCTCAAAGTATCCCGAAGCCTGCAGTTCCTGCCAGTGTTTAAGATTGCTTCGCATGATCGTCACCCACTGCACTGAATCTGAATGTTTGTACTTTAGCTTATCAGGGAGGGGCTTCAAACTGCACTTGCGACGAGAAATCGTTAGGAGCCCGTCGATCTGAGACCGCCAAACTGGATTACGCCGAAGCGCAGGGTCAAGGCTAAGCTGCGGGATGATCGCCGGCCGGCAACCCGCTCGAACGAGACCTGGTCGATGGACTTCGTCCACGACCAGCTCGCAACGGGTCAGAAGCTGCGCGTGCTCACCATCGTCGATACGTTCTCCCGGTTCGTGTCGATCAGGGAACCGAGTTCGTCTCACGCGATTTGGATCTGTGGGCTTATCAGCGTGGTGTCACGCTCGACTTCTCACGCCCAGGCAAGCCCACGGATAACGCCTTCATCCAAGCATTCAATGGCCGCTTCCGAGCCGAGTGTCTGAACGCCCACTGGTTCCTGAGCCTTGCAGACGCCCAGAAAAAATTGGAGGATTGGCGTAAGTACTACAATGAGCAGCGCCCACATGGCGCGATCGGTCAGAAGACGCCGATTACGTTGCTGAATCACGATGGCGCAGCCAGCCCGCCATCATGATAGAGCCGGAAAAATCTAACCTCCGGCGGTCCAAAGTTCGGCCTCAGCGCATGATTCGATGCTCATTGAGGCGGGATCGGTGACGGGCATGGGCTCGTACATCCGCACCCGGACGGCACGCCCGCCCCGAGCGAGCCACCGACCGTACTTAGATGCTCCGGCCAAGAATGTTAATCGGTTCTGCAGCAATGAGACGGTCCATCACGGCGCCGCAGTCCCGCACAAAAAGATTGTTGGCGTGATAGCCTGTGATAGGGACGTTTCGAAGCGCCCGACAGAATGGATCGTAATATACCTGCTTGAAGCCATGGTCATTTAGGACCGCGACCGTCGTTCGGGTGACGGTTTCCACTTCAAGTGCTTGCAGCGATTGATTTGACAATATACTCCGAGCACCTCGAATGACAGCTTCATCGTGTCCCTCGACATCGATCTTCATAAGGCTGGGAACGTTCTTGGAAGCTACGCTGTCTAACTTTACCATTGGCACATCTTGGGTCTGCTCGGAATGCGGCACAATACTGTTCATCGTATCGAGACCAACTGTGAGATAGCCGTAACCGTCGGAATCACTAACTGCTGTAGGATAAATGGTAACCAAACCTCTCAACGCGTTCACTTCAATGTTCTTCTGCAACTTCTCGATAGCTAGAGGACTGGGTTCGAACGCCCAGGTCTGCGCACAACAAACTCCAGAGGCCAAAACGGTGTATGTCCCGACGTTAGCACCTATATCGAAAAACAAATCGCCGGGCCGCAAATAGTGTAACAGGAACATCATATCAGCAAACTCGTGCAACCCCGTATAAATGTTGCCTGTAGCGCCAGTCATACCCTTTGTTACCGAAAGGTATTGGCCCGAGATCCATTCATGAAGAACTTCAGTTTCAAATCTGCACACGATCTGCCATGAAAGCATCCTCAACCAAGCTCTAAGCTGATCATCCTGTGTGAGCGGATGTCTAGCAAACAGTTGCTTAAATCTTTCAATCGATTCAAAGAGCTTCATCCTTTACGCCCCTCATCGCAAACTCTTCCAGCCATCAAATCGTCCCGATGACCAACCCGCGCCGCTGCCGAAGGATGTTCTTTGCAGGACGCGGCCACCTATAGCGAGCGAAAGACATCAGATCGCCCGCCGAACGTGAACGGACGAACCTCGCAGGTTGCCGCAAGCCGGAAATATTGAGAGCAGATCGAACCGTCTCCAAGCGTGCAACTGTTAAAGGGGAAGGAAAACACAGACGGAGCTCAGCCGGCACCATCAGTACCGCAGTGAGGTCACGAAAGGCGGACATTGAGACGTCTTTCATATCTGCGTGCCGTAGATACATTCGCCCCCCTTTAAAGAGGTCGAGACGTGCAGACTCACCCGTTTCGGCAGAGGCTCAAATCGAAGGCCGGTAAGCGACTGAATCTGGCGCTCTGCTGGACGGTATTGGTCACTCGGAGATCAATTCTCGATATACGCCCTCCGTCTCGGCGGCGATAGCGTCCCAAGAGAATTTCTGTTCCACAGTCTTCCGCCCTGCTTCGCCCATTGCCTCAGCGGATGCGTGATCGCTAAGGATCGACTCGATCGCTCGCGCGAGCGGCTCAGGATCGCCCGAGACCACCAGCCCAGAACCGGATTGTTGCACTGTGGCCGCTAAACCAACCTCAGGCGTTACGACAACCGGGCATTTGGCTGCCATCGCCTCAAGGACGACATTGCCGAAGTTTTCGGAATAGGACGGGAGGACCAGGACATTGGCTCGCGCCAGCATTGTCCATTTTTCATCATCACGCACAGCGCCGGTGAAACACACTCGGTCGAGCACGCCGGCTTCTCGCGCCAAGTCTTTGAGAGTCGCCGTGTAGTTCTCTTCATCATTACCTGCCAAGAGGAGGTCTGCGCCCGGCAAGAACTTGAGGGAAAGAACCAGACGGTCGATACCTTTTTTCCAATTGATCCGCCCCAGGAACAAGATCGTTGCCCGATCTTGGGAGTCATGGAAGCGCCGCCGAACCTGTGGGAGCTGAAGACCATTGGGGATCGTTCGTATCCGCGGACACCTCAAGCCCAGTGCCGCGATTTCCAAGCCTTCGATCTCGGAGGTCACATGCACGGCAGCAGCGCGCCACAAATTGTCCCGGTCGAATGCAGTTAGCCACGCCAGCTTCAAGAACCGGCTCTTACGCCGAATAAGGTCACCCACCAACATTCCACGCGGCGCCAACATATATGGGATCTTGTGCCGCTGCGCGGCGTGTGCCGCTGCCGTTGTCGGCCACAAGAATACGCTATGAATGTGCACGAGATCAAATGTTGCAACCGTTCGCTTGAGGGCTCTCCCCATCTCAGGCGAGCGATACAGACGTCGCCCAATTCCGGTCGGAAAATACCAGACCGATACGCCGTCCATGTCCACCGGTATCGCTAGCGGAACATCGGACTCCGAGCTTCCGTCGACATTCGTCGTATAGACGTTAACGTCGTGGCCGCGCCGGGCGAGCGCTACCGCGAGTCCATGCACGGAGTAAATGGGACCGCCATAACGGACTGCGGGAAGATAGGTCGGAACCACATGGAGGACGCGCACGACCGATCTACTCCGCGGCGCTGGTCGGCTGGGTCGACCAATACAGCCCTTCGATCGCTTCGACAGTTCGGAGGCAATCGTATTTTAAGACTTGTGCATCCAGGTCTTCACGGCGCGGCGGCTTAACAATAACCGCTTCTAGCGCGCGGCTCAGCGCCTCGGTATCGCCGACCGGAAAACACAAATCCGGGCGTAGCGGCCTGACCAGATCGTCCGAGCACCCACAACCATCGCTCACAACACAGGGCACACCACACGCCATGGCCTCGTTGACCACGAGTCCCCACGTCTCGTCGGCATCACTCGGCAGGACCAGGCAGTCGGCAGCGACATAGACCTCAGCAATCTTCGTTTGATTGACAAAGCCTAAGAACGACGCCTGCGGCAGTTTATCATCTCGCCTGGATAGAGTTCCAGGACTGTTTACATCGAAAACAATCTTGAGCCTCGCACGCAAGGCATCATCGAGTTCTCCGCTACCGGCCCATAACGAATGGATATTGAGCTGCGGACGCGATCTTTTCAGCAGTGACAACGCTTCAACTATATCGAATGGCCGCTTCTTGTGTTGCAATTTCCCCACGAAGAGGACAACGAAAGCATCATCGTCTATTCCCCAATTGCGCCTCAAGGTGACTCGCTGTGCTCTAAGCACGTGCTCATGTGCCGAAAAACGTGAATTATCGACCCCATAGGGAGCAAATGACAATCGCGAGAAGTCTAAACCCTGAGAAATGTAGAAGGCTCGGTTCCGGGTTCCGATGGTGAGGAAGCGATCGACGTTTTGAAGCAAGTTCCTTCGAATGCTCGTCTTTAGAAAACTTTTCTGCTGTTGATTGGCGCTGCCGAGATTCGTCTCCGCCCGCAGCCAAATTTGGACGCCGCTTGCGCGCGCCAGATAGGCAGCCTGCCAGTACGCCATTACCTGCCAACCTTGCAGCCAGAGCGCGTTGGCACCCACTTCGCGGAGGCGACGCCGAAACCCGGATTTAAGTGTGAGCCAAGAGAACGAATCCTGCCGACCGCGCTCAAACACGTCGATGAATTGATAGTCGTATCCGCCAAGAAGGTCGATGTCCCAGGCCACTGAGCGGCGGAAACCTGAATCCTGCCGCGCCTCAAGTCCGTGCCGGCTCATAAACCAGACCTGGAATGGAACTGTTTGGCGCGCGGCAAGCGCCTTCCAGATCGGCACTTGATATTGAATCGGATGCGTCGTCAGCGCGACAAGCATAATTATGGGTCAGCGCGCCCGTGCGCCCTGAGAAGTTGGACCCGCGCTGAGTGACGATCGCGGTTGGGACGGGATGCGCGGCCCTTTCGAGGCTACCTTTTCAGAACGGGCTGCCTCGCGGCTCGCGAGTACAGGCATTGCAAGGGCGAATCCCAGAAACGTTCCGAGCATGAGTAGCACGAGGATGTCGCCAAACACCTGGCTCGCAACCGCAAAAGTCGCGGCATTCGCGACCAAAATTGCGATGCACCCGCACGTAAGATAAATGAGCTGCGGGCCGATTGTCGTTACGTGTCGACAACACCACCACAGGTGCCGAACGAATGCCAGTGTCATCCAACCCGCCAGCAACAATCCCGGGAGGCCGAGTTCAAGCGTTATTTTGCCGAGCCCCCCTTCAGCAGCACCCTGGATGGAGCCGCCGAACTGAGCGGCGCCTTGAGACCCGTACCCAACGCCCGCACCGGCAATGCCGGTCTGCTGAAAGGCCCAGAAAATCGGAGCGATTCCGAGCATGTCAAACCGGTCAGCCATGTCTCCGAACACAGTAGTCGAGCGAGCCATATAGGCATTCTCTTTCGTAGTCGCCGCGACAGCGTCGATTTCATCGTCACGCAATATTCCAAACGCGACCATGTAGAGACTTAGACCGATCAAGACAGTAGCGATTGCGAACTTCATCGCTCCTCGCTTGAAGACGAGAAGCATGAATATAAAAGAACTTAAGAACAGAGCGATCTCCGCCAGAGATTTTCGTCTGCCCGTCAGCATCCCCATCCAAACTAGGACACAGCAGGCAGCAATCGCTACTGCGAAATACACCGCGGAGCGGCGCTTGGCAAAAAGCATCATTAGGATTACGGAAACACAGGTGCCCACGTGCCAAGCAGCAACCTCAGAAGCTCGGAATATTCCGGAGTTCGCCTCCAAGACAAATTGGCTCTGATACATGCGTATTCCAATGCCGACTTCCCCCATAATATCCCATTTCAAACCAAGAAATTGTAGATAGATAGTCAAAAGGGCGGGCCCCACGAATATAACGTACCCCCATAGAAATCGACTTATGGCTCCTAGCTCATTTCGAAGTGCCCATTGATAGGCCAACATAATCGCGGGGAACGGAGTCAAATAGGAGAGCAAGCCGATAAAGACCACGATTATGTTTTCCGTCTGGAGGTAGCCATTGGCGGCTTGAACGACAATCAAGCCCACGAAAAGAGCGAACGGTCTCGCAAGATATCGCCTCCATCCCGCAATGCGTTGGGGCGCGAGCGACACATTACTGGATAGAGCGGAAAGGCAAGCCAGCCCGAAAACACCAACGACGAGAGCATTGAAATAAACAGGCTGTTCGGGCGTCAGTTTCCGAAGAGGGTCTTGCAACACACCGATAAGCAAGGACGCATGAAGAGCATTTCTCCAATCGACAAAGACAGCGAGCGCAGCCGCTGCAAGGAGAACGGCTGTAATAATGAGAATCATTTCACTTCAACAGGCATGTCGGTAACGTAGCCGCGAGCCCTCTTGATAAGCTGCCTCGCCCATAAGAAACCCAGGACCTCAGAAACAAGCGTTATCGGGATCCACCACGGCCGACGCAAGTGATGCCGCGTAGCGATGGCCTGCAGTGGTAGGCAAAAAAAGTCAACAATTGGAGCTTTCGTCGTCATGGCATAGTAATACTTTCCAACCGTATGGTCCGGCCGCCAGGTGGTCAGATGATCCCCTGAGGTCCGCGTTCCACCATGACCAACTTTGAGATGGTGTATGCATGCCTGCGGCTCGAAGTAGATGCGATGCCCGTTCTGACGTGCACGATATGCGAATTCCGCTTCGAAGCGGAATGCGACTTTTACAAAGTTCTCGTCGAACCCACCGATCCGAATAGCAATGTTCCGCCGGATTGAAACGTTCCCACCCATGAACTCCGTTATCCAAGCCGGTACTGTTTGGGAAAATGAGAACGAGGATGATGCTAAAGTCGCCATCCCCTCTTCCCAAGGCTGGATTACTCGGCCGGCTATGAGAACAGCTCCGGTACGGTGGTGCGCCTCGGCATGAGCACTCACCAGCCCAGGTTCTGGCAGGATGTCGTCGTCCAAAAACAGAACAATATCGCTTTTGGCTTCGAGCAACGCTCTGTTCATTGCTCGAGTGATAGAGGGCTCGTTGAGCCGAATCCATCGAATCTCCCCTCGTTTTTGCAAGTCCTCTAGCACCGCTTCCGTTTCCCTGTCGTGCCGTGCGGTCTGATCCACCACTATCAGTTCCATTGCGCGTTCCCGCAGATCGAGGAGATGCCTCACCGTCTCTACAAGGACCGCGTTCCGTCCAAATGTTGGAATGGCTATTGAAATATCTGGCCTCATCCAGACCTCGAATGTTTTGTCCGCTCACGGGTACCCCGTCGTCCAATTGCTCGGGCCGGCACCCCGGCGCAGATCTCGTTGGATTCCACATCACGCGTGACGACCGCGCCGGCGCCAATAACCGCGCCATCCCCGATAACCACCCCCTTGAGTATTTTCACGCCAGTTCCGATCCAAACATCGCTCCCGATCGTCACAGAACGAGCAACGGGCCTCTGATCATCAATCCGACTGTCTGGATCCATTCCATGGTCGTGGTCGGTGATAAAGCAACCCGGAGCGATCAACGTATGGTCGCCCACGCGCACGGAATACAAAATATCGAAGATCGTGAAGGCGCCGACGAAGCAGTGTCTTCCCAATGACAAAGTTGCATCATCCGCGACAAGCTTTATCCACACGCCCTGTTCCACGCAGGAGCGCATCCCCGTTGTGAAGCCCCAAGCTCGATCGACCTTGCTATGTGCATAAATTGCCGTCCGCCGTCCTATTTTGGCTCCGCGTAGACGCCAGCCGAACGCGCGCAAATAAGCTCTCCAAACGGAAAGCCGTCTGGCCAGGTGGTCCAGTTGCTGCTGCAATCGGATCAATTGCCTTTGTATCCGACTACCATCAGCTGGTGACCCAGCAGGTATCGGATTCCCGGGACTCGCAGAAGCAAAGAATCAATACGCTTCAGGGATGGCGCCGGAACGATTCCATGGAGATGTCGCACTCTGAAATGGCCTGAAATGAGCGGAGTTTCAAATGGCACCACTTTGAGATTTTCAAGCTGTGCGTCTCGAAACACCTTCGCAAGCTCGTCAGCCGTGTAAGCAAAAAAATGGCCATCGGCATCGGAAGTAAACTGCCGATGTTCATGCGCCTTCCTATCCCCGATGTCTGAAAATTTTGGAAGCTGATTTTTAAAGTAGTGCCAGCTCGGTGTTGTAACAACTAACAAACCGCCCGGACCCAGGAGATTGGCCAACCCGCGAACAAGGATTTCAGGATACACCAAGTGCTCGATGATTTGGTTAGCAAAGACGACATCGTAACGATGTGGCAGCTCTAGTCGGAGAGCGTTGCCGCTTAAGAATTCAATTTGGCCATGAGTGTATCGCGATTTCGCATAGTCGATAAACTCGGATCGTAGGTCTACGGCCGTGACGAGATGGCCCCTTTCAGCAAGAAGGATGGCCAAAGTCGCTTGAGCACAGCCGACATCGAGGATTCGTTTCGGCAGAGAACCCGGATGCGATTCGACGAGCTCTTGGTAAAGGCCAAGCTGGTTGTGGTACTGGTTCCAAATATGAGGCGCAATGCTACGGTCCCACATCTCCTGAAGATCATGGCCATAGAGCGCCTTTTGCGCAGTCGACCAGTTCGAATCGTAGACCGGCGGTTTCAATGGGAGCTCCAAACTCGTATGAGGCCGTACCAAGATCGAATCTGAAGCGGCCACATCGCCAATGATCTCAAAAAGTACTGTCTCGCAATCGCGTTGCCACGCTTCGAAAGACAAGAACCGAAAAAATACAAGCCTTGCGCCTCTCTAATTCGCGATCGAAATACTTTCGATGGTGCCGCTCCGCGGTCTGGGAGTTGAGCAGCCGCCAATAGAAAAGGTTCCTCAGACACCCCTTTTCGCCGCGCACGCGCAGTTTCAAGCGACAGTGCCGCCAAGGCGATTTGTTCGGGCCGCCGTATTGAGCTGATTCCTCGTGGCGATAATCGGGCAGTGTAGAGAATCTCGTCAACAGACCGAAACGTTCCTATCTCCAACAGACGTATCCATAAGTCGACGTCCTGCCCAAAATAGAACTCCTTTCGATACCCTCCCACTTGTTTGTACGCGCTCGTTCTGAACATGGCACTGCCGTGGCCAGATAAGATTTGGAGACCGGACAAACGACAAGCAGAGACCTGTGCCATGGCCTCAATCACGTCGGGGAACGTGTGATAAAGTTCATGCTCTTCCGGCGTTACGAAACGAGTTCCGCATCCAGCGAGCGTGATTTCAGGGTCCGTCTCCAGCAGTTCGAGTTGTTTTCGGAATCGGCCTGGTAATGACATGTCATCCGCGTCCTGTCTCGCGATGAACTCGCCCCGCGCAAGCGTGCAGCCTTCAATCAGCGACTCCGTAAGGCCACGATTCTCACGCACAATGACTCTTACGCGCTCGTCGGTCCGCGCGAAGCGCTCGGCAATCGCTCGACTGCCATCAGTGGCTCCATCGATAACAACGATGAACTCGAAATCTTGGCCGTCCTGCGTCAGGACACTTTCCATGGCTTTTGTAAGCGTCGCTTCATCGTTGTGAACCGACATCACTACTGAGATTTTACAAGCTGCATTCATGAGCGCCACTGGTCCAGCCGACAAGCGAGCCGGCCCACAGCCACCCATCCGAACAACCGCGAAGCGAAATTGTAAGCTCGAAAATCGATTCTGCTTGCTCGTCGAGGAGTTGAGGCGGAACGGGCGAGCTCAAATAGCGTCTTTGATTCTTCGACAAGTCCACCGGCGCCGCATTGCCTGGCGAGCAGAAACAATTCGCGCGCAAAACGCTGCATTTCCGGAACATCGATAGTTATGCCAGCCGCTCTGGCATGTTCGAGAATTTTGGTGTGTGCGATTGACCGTTGCTTCAGAATTTGGGGTGACACCCTCCCACTCAGGCGCGTATCCTGATGGGCTCGCGTGTCGGAAACAAATCGATCACAGAAACAAAGCACAACGTTTTGTCTCGCAATTCGGCAATCGTATTCCCAATCTTCCTCATGTCTAAGCTGAAGCCACGGTCCTGCGGTATCAGTTATTTCTCGACGATATAGCGGAGTCGACGTATCCCACCATCTAGATCCAAGAAAGGAAGGAAACATGCAGCTTATCTGCTCACCCGTCCGCTTCCATGCTACGTTTGTTGGCGTTTGGCCATGTTCGTAATAGCGCGTTTTTCCATAACCGATACCCGCGGCCCGATTGCGCCGAAGCGCATCCACCTGCCATTCAAACTTCCTAGGAAGCAGCAAATCGTCGCTGTCGAGATATTGGATGAATTCCCCTCGAGCGAGCTGCCGCCCCGTCTCCCGCGCGACGCCGGGGCCAGCATTCGGCTGATGGACCGCGCGCACGTCCTCATACATACGCGCAAGCGCATCCACCACCGCGGCCGTGTCGTCGGTCGAACCGTCATCAACGATGATGAGCTCGATCGGGCGATATGTTTGTTCCAAAACGCTTAAAACGGCTTCGCGCAGCATGTCCGGGCGGTTGTGCACCGGTATGATTGTGCTTACTAGATTTTCAACGCGCATCGACCGGACCAGATCACGTTCCTCGCGTCACCCTGGCGAGATGGATAGAAACCCCGGTGAGCCTCATCCCTGCGATTGCGAGACTGAGCCGGACCGAGTTTGCAGCATTTGCTTCGATATCTTCAGCAAGCTTGGGTCATCGAGCGAGAGCTGGCGCAACTCGATCGTCTTTACATCGATCAGAAGGCGCAACCAGAATCCCTGCAGAGCGGCATATAAAAACCCAGCCCGGCCATCAAGAAACCCTCCAGCAAAAACATAGCGGTAGAGAAAATAAGCAAGCGGACGCACAAACAACGGCATGTGTAGCCACCGGTCTCGCAGCCAGGAGAAACGCTCATCCGCCGTGCCAAAAAGATCAGGTTTGCCGGTCCAACAACGTAGGCCTCTCCTGCGTAGCTCCTCCTCAACCGCGAGTCGCAATGCATACTTATCTTGTTTCATGAGCCAAACTGAGCTGTCGTCATCGTTGCGATTATATTCGAGCAGCGCTTCCGGCCATTGGACAATTTTCCCATTTACCACAAACCGGGAGTCGACGAGATCGCCGGCATCCGTCCGTGCGCGTTTGCGTCGAAAGATCGGCATCCGCGTCCGTTTCGTTCCACCAAATCTGATCACCCCTCCGCCGAACTGATATAGATGGCGCACGTAAACACCGACCACTTCTGAAGAAAGTCGGGGGATTTCGCGTAGGATACGGTCGCGTAATTCAGGGGTAACCACGTAATCGGCATCAAGCGCGAGCACCCAATCCGTTTCGATTTCAAGGTGATCCAGCGCCCACTGCCATTGCGTGGCATGATTGAGAAACGAATGATACACGAATTGAGCGCCATATTCCTTGCAAATCTGCGGCGTGGCGTCGGTACTTCCCGAATCGACGACGAAGACGCGGGGAAAGCCACTGAGACTTGATAGGCAGGCAGCAAGGTTCTTTTCCTCATTGAAGGTGAGGATCACCGGGGTAATGTCGACATCTGAGTTCATTCCAGAGACCATGCTCTTCGGGACAAGCCCTGCTCGTGTTTCAAGCCGAGTCCCATCGCCTAAATCCCGTTGTTCCGCTGGGAGCCCCCCCGTTTGAAGCGGCTGGTGCTTATGCACAACCTGGAGAACGTCCAGATTACCCGGCGCTCGCCCGCACCCGAATCACTCGACTTCCGGACGCAAATGAGTGCGAGAAAATCCATTAACGTGCTATTGGAGCAACCCGGAAGGCGCTCGACCATAGTTCGAGCAGCAATAATCGCCAAGCTAAATTGCGGAATATGCTGATGGAGCGCGGGAAAGAATAGCCTTGCCGGTTACGATAGAAGTAGTCCTCCATCGCATGACGCAGACCAAGCGCCTCAGTCCATCCTCCCTTCCGAAGTATCGTCTCACTAGCAAATGTTCGGAAACCGGAATCGTCGTCCATCCAGTTGGCGGCTATACTTCCTCCATGCTTTCTCCGCGTCAGCGTAATCTCCGGCAGCAATCCATGCCGCCGCGCCATAGTGCGTAAAAGACGCTTTTCGGTGCCACTCGCCAATAAGGCGCCTTGAGGAATCCGATATGCGAACTCGACCACACGCTGGTCAAGGAACGGGACGCGTGCTTCTACGCTTTCGGCCATACTCGCCCGATCGACCTTGCTGATGTAATTATTTGGAAGTTGATAGCACGATTCAAACAGCCGGATGGCTGCGAACCGGTCTCCACCAGCCAATTCGAGCTGCCGGCGCATGATTGATCTGAATTCACCGAAGTAGGATCCGTAGCGGCGCCCTGAGTACAGGCGATAAAGCTGAAACAACCACCAATCCGTAGGTGCATGGGACTCGGCTGTTCTAAAAACGCTATAGCCTCCGAGGATCTCGTCAGAACCTTCTCCAACGATCACAACCTTTAGCCCGCGCTCGCGACAACTACGATACAGGAGTCGGGTTGTTACCGTTCCAAAGTCAGCGAAGAGATCGTCGAAACATGTGATCGCATTAACGATCTCCGTTTCGATCTGCCGTGGTTCGATCAATATTTCGTGGTGACGAGAGTGAATGAACTCCGCCACCTCGCGCGCATACGGCCGCTCGTCAAGGGTGGAATGCGCGAACCCCATTGACAACGTCGTGACGGGGCCGTGGCGCGCCGCAAGAGATGCCAGAACGCTGGAGTCCAATCCGCCCGAAAGCAACAGCCCAATAGGTACATCGGAAATGAGGTGCTGTTCGACAACTTTGGACAAAATTCGATAGAGTTCTTCCTCCAACTCGTAGACCGAGACCTTTTCATCCAGGTCCAGCCGGGGCTTAAAAAAGCACGCCAATTCGGGATCGCCATTACTGGGGACTCGCAGGAAGTGACCAGGCGGGATTTTCGATACTCCGCGCAAGACTGTCCTATTAGGATCGAACGTATAACCAAATTCAAGAAATTGACCGACCGCAAACGCATCGGCCAACACTTCGAAGCCCGGCAGCGATAAGAGGCTCTTGACTTCCGACGCAAAGCTCAGGCCGTGTCCACTATTCCAGTAATAAAGCGGTTTGATGCCAAGAGGATCACGAGCAAGGTAAAGGGTATGTTCACGTGGTCGCCATACCGCGAACGCGAACATTCCACGAATCTTGGATAAGCACTCCATGCCCCACGCCGCAATAGCATAAAGAAGAACTTCCGTGTCCGAATGAGATTTGAAATTGAATCCTAAATTTATTAGTTCACTTCTGATTTCAAGAAAATTGAATATCTCGCCGTTGAAGCACACCACATCGCCGGTCTCTTGGTTCACCATCGGCTGGTGACCGTTTTTGCTCAAATCAATGATGCTCAACCGATTGTGACCGAGTGCGACCCCTTTTTTGTCGAAGTACACGCCCGCATCATCGGGACCCCGGTGTCGGAGAGCAGCCATCATCTGCGCCAGGTGCGACTCATTCCATAGCCCCTGCCCCGATACCATCCAGCCGGCGATGCCACACATCTCAGGTCGAAGCGCCTCTGTTTTCGGGACCGAGGGTTGGTGGCACGTTCTGACGTAAGCCGCGCTGAATGCCCGCGTTAACTATGCATTGCCGGAAGCGGTCGCCCCGGCCCTTAAATATTTGCCAAATGCCCTTCAGCACATATATCGCCGCCCTGACATGAGACCCGTTCAGAACTTTACTGTCGATCACGCGATGCGCTTTGCCGCATTCCACCCCATAATGGTAAAGCGAACGCAAGGTGAAACGATGCGACTCGACTGAGTGCCAGCATAAAGCATTGCCGACGTACGCCCCCTTTGCCCCCACTTTTCGCGCCCGCAGAAAAAACTCGGTCTCCTCGCCTCGTCCGCCCTGCTTACCACTAACTCCAAGATCGGCGCGGAAAGCCCCGAGCGCATTGGCAAGCGTTCGGCGGATAGCAAAATTTGCTCCAAACGGCGTTGGATCTAAACTCGTCATTACACGAGCGGCTTGACCGAGATCGTACCGGCCGAGCAGGCCGTCAATGAGCTCAAGCGGCTCACCTAGATACCAGCCGGGCTTTCCGTTCCGCCAATCCGGCAGCATGCGTCCACCAAAATAATCCGCCTCTTTGAGCATGTGTACTGCAACCCTATAAGCGGCCAGCCATCCGCTTTCAAAAACAATATCATCGTCTGTGAACACGATAACCGCTCCTCCACTATCCGCAACGGCACGGTTGCGGGCGTGGCCAAGTCCTTGCACCTTTTCCTCGAAGCGTCGGATAGGCAAAAGCTCTTTAAATGAGTCCACCACCTCTGGCGTATGGTCGGTGCAGTTGTTGTCGATGACGAGAATTTCGTACTCGTTCCAAAGCACCTCCCGCTGCGCAGCTAAGGAACTCAGGGTGCGGCGGAGGCTCTCTGCACGATTGTACGTGCATATGCAAACCGAAATGGCAATCCGATGTTGAAACTCACCCACGGCCGTCATTTATACTTCTGAATGCTTCAGTTCGCTCTCGAGACCCACCGCCCACATTTGCAACTGGTCCTGTGCGCCCACAGGCAAGGGAAAAAAACCGTGAGGCCATTCGTCACCAGGCCCAAGAGGAGCAGCTTCTCGACCGAGCGACTGCCGCACT
>Ga0206959_10125_pt1 | contig 22461 bp, 16 predicted proteins | sample Alteio_BWOrgHeat_31_FD_152971 | JGI IMG/M metagenome (GOLD analysis project Ga0206959, IMG submission 152971) | Enriched cells from forest soil in Barre Woods Harvard Forest LTER site, Petersham, Massachusetts, United States -... | ecosystem: Environmental > Terrestrial > Soil > Temperate forest >...
AAAAGGCGAATGAAAGACGAATATCTAGGTTAAGCTTTTCACCGGAAGATGCCGTGTAGTCCCACCATCGACAAGCTTTGTGACAACATACGCTCCCTGGGAAGATGCACGGCATCGCTTTCGCCCCCACCGTATCTGTTGGAAATGCTATAGATCGCTGGATTCCACATGGTGGTATCCCCGTATGATGCATACATGAAGTAAAAAGGAGCCAGTCTCTAACGCGTGCGCTGACATTTAAAGGAATTGTTGCAGCACGTTTTACCGGAGGGAACGGTAAAATCATCTGAATAGCTGGGGATCACTCCCCTCATCCGCCCGGCCGCCTTCCGGACGGCATCCGGCTCAAGCAGGTTCTTTGGTATCCGAGTCTACAGACTTTCATCCGGATATAGTTGCGTGCGCCTCACAATGTATAGCATTCATCGCTGAGGGATCACTCTCTCGGTCTCGGCGACATCACATTCACCCGCACCGCCTTCGCGCCCTCGGCCACCTTCACAACCTTGCAAACCAGCTGCAGCGATTCCGCCGGCGCAATAACCCGCGTCAGATTCTGTTGCACATCGAGCCCGCTCAGCACCAGCACCTGCTGTGTCGGCACAAAAATCTCCGTCACCCGCAACGATTGCCACATCACGAGTAATTCCTGATCGTCCCGCAGTGGCCGTTGCATGGCTTGAATCTGACCGAGAATAATCGCCCCGACAGATTCCGCCGGCGGAGTCGCCGCCGGCGCCGGTTTGGCCGGTTCCGGCCCGACAATCGAATCGATCACATTCTTCTTTGTCGCTTCCAGCGCCTGGCCGGCCAGCGTCTTGCCAATAGTTCCCAGCGACATCGCCTTCCGATCCTAACAGAGGTTTATCCTGAACCTTTATGGCCATTAAAGTTGGAATCAACGGCTTCGGACGCATCGGACGCAACGTCGTCCGAGCCGCTCTGGATAACCCCGAACTCGAATTTGCCGCCGTCAATGATCTCACCGACATCAAGACTCTCGCCCACCTCACCAAGTACGACTCCGTCCTCGGCCCTCTCCACGTCGATGTCCGTGTCGATGGTGATTTCATCCTCATTGGCTCGAAACGCATCCGTGTCTTCAAAGAAAAAGACCCGGCCGCGCTCGACTGGAGTTCGCTCGGCGTCCAGGTCGTCATCGAGTCCACCGGCAAATTCACTGAAAAAGCCGATGCTGCCAAACATCTGCAAGGCTCGGTGAAAAAGGTCGTCATTTCCGCTCCCGGGAAGAACGAAGATGTAACCCTGGTCCTCGGCGTGAACGATGCCGCCTACGATGCCGCGAAACACCACGTCATTTCCAACGCGTCCTGCACCACCAACTGCCTGGCTCCGGTCGTCAAAGTCATCCACACGAAGTTCGGTATCCAGAAAGGGTCGATGACGACGATCCATTCCTACACCAACGACCAGAACGTTCTCGACTTCCCCCACAAAGATCTGCGCCGCGCCCGCGCCGCGGCTCTGAACATGATCCCGACCACCACCGGGGCTGCCAAAGCCATTGGCCTCGTGATGCCGGAACTCAAAGGCAAGCTCGATGGATACTCGATGCGCGTTCCAACGCCCGATGTTTCAGTCGTCGACCTCGTCGCCGTCCTGAACACAAATACAACCGCCGAAGCGGTCAACGCAGCGTTCAAAGCGGCTGCTGGCGGCGAACTCAAGGGCATTCTCGGTTACACCGAGGACCCGGTGGTTTCCACAGACATGCTGCACAACCCGAACAGTTCCATCGTCGACTCGCAGCTAACCAAAGTCCTCGACGGCAATCTCCTTAAAGTTGTCGCATGGTACGACAACGAGTGGGGCTATTCCTGCCGTTGCAACGATCTGGTGCTGTTCCTCGCGGCGAAAGGCTTTTAAGCTCGACGGAAAACCTTCTGAGCGGTCGCCAGAGGAAGGAATAACGTTCGGGGCTGACTGGCCAGAATTCGGAATCCGAAGCGCTGGTAAAAAGCCACAGCCTGATCGTTTTTGGCGTCCACTAAAAGCGTGAAAGCCGCGGCGTCCGCCTTCAGGCCTCGGGTGGCGGCATCGGCCAAAAGCGCCGCACCCAGGCCACGACCCTGAAATCTCTGGTCCACGGCCAGTCGCCCGATGCGAACGGCGGGCACGGTCGGATAACGCGGCAAGCGCTTGGTTTCGTCCGGGGGAAGATCAACAAGGGGAATACTCGCGGCGGAGATCGTGTACCAGGCGGCGACGGTGCTCGTCGCTGCTTCCACGGCCACGAAACAATTAGCGATATGACGACGGATGTCCTGGGTTACCTGCGTCTGAAAATAACGATCCAGCCTATCTTCGCCGCACCGGAATAAAGAGCGCTCATGTTCTCCGCCAAGAAGCTCAAGGCGAAACGGGGACGTCATTCCATGCCGAACAGTTCACGCCGCCGCCGAAAGGCCCTCTTCAGGGAAGGGGTGGGCTTGGGAGGATTAAGAAGAGCTTTAGCGATTTGCCGCTGGTCCTCGACGGAAAGCCGGATAATCTCGGCAGCCTCGATGGTCCGGCAAGCTGCTTCACGCGCCGCCGACACGACAAAATCGGTGAGGGTGCGCCCTTCGATTTCGGCAGCACGCTTCAGCAGCGCGTGAATGTCGTTTGGCAGACGTGCTTCAAGTCGGGCGGTAGTTTGTATCTCTTGTGCCATGACAATATTCATAATACGGCAAATAGCCGTACGCGCTGCCCCGATCGTCACGAATGCCCGGAAAATCGGGCAATCTCAACGGCGCGGCCAACATGCAACACGTCCTTGTGACAATTTTGGGCGCTCCGGTAACCGCTGACGACATTGCGGGTACTTCGAACCGGAGGAATGGGAAGCGACGAAACACGATGACGTCAACCTCCCCAGGAGGTTCGGAGTGCGCTCTCGTGAATTCCGGGATCGCTTGCGGATGCCGTGATCGCATCACGGGAAGAACGCTGATTGGCCAGCTCCTTCCTCGACACCAGCGCGCTGGCGAAGCTTTACCACGAGGAATCGTGTTCCAAATATGCCGAACGCATCGTCAGCCTGGGATTCCGGCGGAGCCTCGCTACGATGATGAGGTGACAAGCTTTACGGTCGAAGCACGCACCCAACTCAAGGCCAGGCTGCTCGAATTTGCAAACCACGATCCGCGTCTTAGCGGAGCCGCGGTTACGGGTTCAGCCGCCGCAGGTCGAGAGGATCGCTGGTCGGACATAGATCTTGCGTTCGGGGTAGCCGACCCGGCGCTTGTGGGCGCGGTGCTGTCGGACTTCTCGGACTTCATGTCCGCCCATGGATCCATCTATCACCACGACGTTCGGGCCGGTGCCTGGATTTATCGCGTGTTCTTCTTGCCCGGCGGATTGCAAGTGGATCTGGCCTTCGTTGAGCAAGGCGAGTTTCGGCCACTCGGCCCGGCGTTCCAACTCGTCTCTGGGGATGCGAAGCCAGTCCAACCTTTTCCGCCACCGAATCCGAAGGACATCATTGGGTTGGCGTGGCTGCATGCCCTGCACGCTAGAAGCTGCATCCTGCGCGACAAACTCTGGCAGGCAGAGTACATGGTTAGCGCGGTCCGTGACCACACTCTGGCACTGGCCTGCATCCGCCTTGGCCAACCGTCCGCGCACGGCCGAGGCATGGATTCGTTGCCAGAGTCGGTCACCCGGCCCTTGCTTGAGTCGATGATCAGACATCTCAGCTCAGACGAGCTATGGCGTGCTTTCGATGCAGTTCTTGGAAGCTTGACGAGCGAGGTCAACCAAGCCGACCCTGCGCTCGGTCTGCGCGTATCACGTGAGCTTAGCAGTCTTTCTTGCAAGCCTCCGGCTTAGCCCTTTCTTCAGGATTTGGATGACCGATCAAGTCTCACCCAGGCATCGAGAAACCGGCGGGCCAAGGCAGCGTGTTGTTCCTCGCTGCAGTCAAGTAACGCCTCCTCTCTTGTCGCAGAGATCTTCGTAAATCGGCGCGCGCTGCAACTTGCCATCGCGCTCGACATGTTGGAGTCGTCTTGGATTTCAGTGATGCTCTCAGCCGACAGCGGCTTTGCGAAGTGCTGGAGGCTTGCGGATGCCCGGCGACTGACCCTGCTCAACCCGGCTTGATTCAAGGCTGAGTCGGCTACGCACGCATTGCCGCGCCGCCAACCTGCTTTGCAGTCGAACTGCACCGCCCCCCTCAGAAGCTGAAGCGCGCGCCGAACTCCCCGGAGAACGATTTCGGAACAATGGTCCCGGAACCGGTGATGAAATTAGTCGGCTGCTGGAATGTTGCGGAGCGAATGTTCCCCTGATAGTTAGCGCCGAAGTTCGCCCGGTTAGTCAGGTCGAACGCCTGGAACATCAGTTCAATCTTCCCCCTTTCGAATTTGGGGATACGGAACACCCGGCTCACGCGCATATCCAATTGGAAGAACGCCGCTCCCCGCAGATAGTCGTAGGGAAGCTGATGACACGTATTCGCCGCCAGACACGCCTGGAGCTGTGTTGCCGTGTATGACACTGTTGCCAGCAGATTGTCCGGCTGGTCGTTCAGAACGATTGCGTGCGTCGCCGCCGCGCCTGTTCCGAAGCCGTACACGTCGGTGATACCCTCGACGACGTTATAAGGGCGGCCCGATGCCCATTGCATAATCGGCGCTACCTTGATGCCGAACGGCAGATCCGCCAGGCCGCTCACTGTCAGTCGGTGCCTCTCGTCGGCCGGCGTCGGCCCCAGATCGTGCGCCGCATAGTAGTTATTGAAGTCCGTCGGTACGTTACCAAACGCGCCCGCGTTGCCGTTGTATGCCAGGCCGCGCGAAAGCACATACGTCGTGTTCAGAGAAAAATGCTTCGTCATACGGCGGCGGTAAGAGACGTTCAAACCGTCATACCGGCTCCGGCCGCTCGGCTGATACGACTGAATCGGGCCGGAATAATTGATGCCCGCCTTCGCAAACAGCGGTGTCGTGTAACGTACCCCGTTAATCACCGGATTGATGTACACGCTCTTCGATTCATGCAGGCTCAACACATGCACATATTCCACTTCGATGGAAGAATTGGCCGTCAGCGCATAGGTGTAGCCTCCGCTCCACTGCTGCGTGTACGGATTGCGGTATTTTGGATCGATAATCCGTCCAACCGTTGCAGCGCCGGTCAACTGCGTCGAAGCCGGGAAAGTGGTCGGCAGCGGATCGATTCCATAACGGAATTGCGACAGCGGCAGCCCGGTTGTCGGCACGATGTCCGCGGTGCCGCCCGTCGTCGACCCCGGGACCACGTTATTGCTCAACGAAACCGTCGTGTACAGGAACTGCGACGTCTGCTGGAGCATGAACAGCGTGATGTTGATGAATGGCTGACCGTAGTAGAGGCCATATCCTGCCCGAACCACATGCTTTGCGTTCCCGCGAACATCCCATGCCATACCGACGCGGGGACTGAAGTCTTTGGTGTCGTCGTGCGGCAGGCCGCCGGCTAACGGATCGCCGATTTGCTTGAGATAGAGGTATGCACGGGCGTCTTTCTGCGCGCTGCCTGCGTTCAGGTTGAAGTCGCGGTCCCAACGTAATCCGATGTTCAGCGTAAGGTTCCGCCGCACCTTCCAGTCGTCCTGTCCGTAAACCCCGAACATCTTCGCCGGCTCGTAGAAATACGGATTACCCGACGTCCCATGGACGATGCTGGTGATTGCGCCAGGGGTCGAAAAGCCCTGCGGATATTTCGTCTTATTGGTCGTAATCACGTCCGGGTCATCAAAGAATGTAGCGATCCCGGCGATACTGGACGCCAGAATACCTCCGAGCAAGGGTTCCCAGAGGTAGTCGGCCCCGGCCTTGATCGAGTGGTTCCCGTGGTTGAACACGATGTCGTCCTTGAACTGCCACTTTTTCTGGAAACTTTCCTGTGGGACTGCGCCGCGCTGTCCGATAGACACCGAAGGAAATGCAAACTGATACGAGTGGTTAGTGGTGTCGATCAGGTTGTGCCAGTACTGATAACCTGCTGTCGCGGAATTTACGATGCTCGGCGTGAGCACTGAGTTCAGCGTGACGTTGGCGACAATGAGTTGATTTGTGGTGAAGTTTGTCGCCGTCCCGTCCACCGTCGCGGTCGCCTGATCGTTCTGACCGTTGTTGTTTTGGTTGGAATAGCTCATCGACAGGTTGTTTTTGTCGTTGATCCGGTGATCCAGCCGCCCGTTATACCGCCAGTCAAAATATGGAGTCGGAATACTGGGAACCGGGACGGCGTTAAACCCATTTGACGCCAGAATATTGATCAGGTTGAACGCGGTTCCGGTCACGTTAATGCTGGTCTGTTCGCGCGCCCGTTCCAGCGCGAAGAATATGAATGTCTTGTCTTTCTTAATTGGCCCGCCCACCGACCCGCCGAACTGCTGGCGGCTGAAGTCCGCCTTTTGACCGTTGCCGCGCGGCGCCTGCTCGAAGTAGTTCAGGGCGTTGAAGGCCGCTTCGCGGTCGAAGAAGTACAGCACGCCGTGATAGTAATTGGTGCCGGCTTTGGTCACCACGTTCACAGCCGCGCCTTCGCTGCGTCCGTTCGCCGCTGAAAACCGCTGGGTAGAAATGTTGAACTCGTCAATCGCCTCCAGCGGCAATTGCATTACCGGGCCACCTACCGTGCCGTCCTTGTTATCGATTCCGTTGATTGTCATATTGACGTTGCGGCCGCTCGATCCGTTGGTGGCAAACACGCCGATGCGCGCCTTTGTCGGGTCGTACGACGGCACCGGCCGCGCGCCCGGAGCCAGAATCGCCAGGTTTACGAAATCGCGCCCATTCAACGGAAGGTTCTGCACTTCCGAGGGCGTGATGGCGCGCCCGACGTCCGTCTTCTGCGTGTCCACCAGAACGCTGGTCATGTTGGCCTCGACAGTAACGGATTCGGCCTGCGCGCTCGGCGTCAGCGACGCGTCTACCGTCGTATTCTGGCCCACGAACAGCTCGACGTTTTCGATGAGGGCGGTGCTGAAACCTTTCAGCGACACCCGGACATCGTAATGGCCCGCCGGCAGCAGGTCGAATCGGTACCCGCCGCTGTCATTGCTGGTGGCGGTGCGGTTTAACCCTGTTTCCTTTTCGTTGATCCTGATTTCGGCACCCGGAACAATCGCCCCTGATTTATCCGTGACGGTCCCCCGCAGCGTGGCGCTGGTGTTCACCTGCGCCGTAACAGCGGTGGCGCTAAAAAACAAAAGAAACCAGAAAGAAATGGCAGATGCATTCGGTTTGCGCATGATTCACCCTTAAGTGCTTAAATAGCGGCGGCAAACGCTGCAGCCCGAAACGACTGGACGTGTTTCAGTTACCTTATGCCGAAATGCTCTCGTTGTCAACTCGCCCCTCGGAACGGCACGTCGACCCCGCCGCAAATGCGATTCACAGTGCTTTTCACACACCCTGTAAACTAACGAAATGCGTCAGTTTTCTTCTCTTCTGGGCTGTCTATCGGTCGCCGCTCTCGCCTTCGCCCAGACCACCAACACCAACAACGGCCCTTACGACACCCTCATCATCCGCGGCGCCACCATGATCGACGGCACCGGCGCGCCGCCGCGCGGCCCAGTAGACATCGTCGTGCGCCGCAACATGATCGTCCAGGTTTCCCCATCAGATCCCATCGGCCGCGCTCAGAACGGTGGCGGCGCTCAATTGGCGGCAAACTCTTCAGGCGGAGCCGCCCGCGTTATCGAAGCGGCCGGCAAGTACGTCATGCCCGGCCTCATCGACCTGCACATTCACTATCAGGACTCAGTGCCTCTCGAATACCAATACAAGCTCCTCCTCGGCCATGGCGTCACCACCGTCCGCGCTTTCAACGTTGGCAATATGTCGGTCGATGAAATGGTGGCCGAGCGCCAGCGCATCGCCGAAAACAAAATCGTCGCCCCGCGCATGTATGTCTACCCCTTCTGGCGCAACAGCCCTACCGACCCGCGCTTTGCCATCGCCAAAGACGCTCCTGAAATCGTGAAGGAATGGAAGCGCAAGGGCGTCGACGGCGTCAAAATGGCTGGCCTTCCGGGCGAATATCCCGACGTCTTCAAAGCCGTCGCCGATCAGGCAAAGATCGAAGGGATGGGGCTCGCCGTGCACATCGCGCAGGAAGCCGTCTTCCCCATGAACGCCGTCCGCACTGCGCTCGATGGCGCCTCGACGGTCGAACACCATTACGGTTACGCCGAAGCTTCGTTCACCGACCGCGTTCTGCAAAAGCTTCCCAGCGACTACAACTACGCTTCCGAGCCGGACCGCTTCTACCAAACCGGCGCGGTCTGGCTGCAGGCCGATCTGAAGAAGTTGCACACTGACGTGATCGACCAGCTTGTCGCACAATCGAAAAAGACCGGCTTTACCATGGTGCCGACCATGGTTGTCTACGAAGCCAATCGCGATCTGGAGCGCGTGAAAACGCTGCCCTGGCATGAAAAATACACCATGCCGGCGATTATGGCGCACTGGCAGCCCAGCCCCTCCAGTCACGGATCGTACTTCTATCACTGGACGACGACCAACGAAGCAGACTGGGCAAAGATGTACCGCCGCTGGATGGAATTCGTCGAGGACTTCAAGAATCGCGGTGGTCTTGTAGGTGTCGGTTCGGACGTCGGGTCGATTTACACTCTGTGGGGCTTCGGCACCATCCGTGAACTCGAACTCCTGCAGCACTCCGGCTTCAGCCCCATCGAAGTCGTGCACTCCGCCACCGAGATCGGCGCGCTGTCGCTCGGCAACAAACAACTCGGCGCCATCCGCCCCGGCTACATCGCCGACATGGTGGTCCTCGACGAAAATCCGCTTGACGATTTCAAAGTCCTCTACGGCACCGGCGCCACGCGCCAGTCCGCCAGCGGGCAAGCGCTGCAAACGAAAGCCGTCAAATACACAATCCGCGACGGTGTGGTCTTCGACTCCCAGGCTCTTTTAAAAGATGTCGCCGATATGGTGGCCAAAGCCAGGGCCACGAAGGGCTCAACCGAGACCACAGCTCCAAAGTGATATGGGTTCGCCATGGATTTGGCGCTAAGCGTCCAGACGGTTGAGCTTCTGCTTCTGGTGGCTGCCGTCGTCGCCATGCTGGCGAGGCGGTTGCACGTTCCCTACAGCGTTGGTTTGGTCGTCGCCGGAATCGCCCTGGCGCTCTCGCCTTTTGCGCCCACGGTGGAACTCACCAAAGATCTGATTTTCTCGGTGCTCCTTCCACCCTTGATTTTCGAAGCGGCCTGCTACCTCCGCTGGAACGAACTGCGCACCGATCTCCCGGTGATCCTGGTCCTCGCGACTGCCGGAGTCCTGATTTCCGGAGCGGCGACTGCTTTGGGGATGCATCTTCTTGTAGGCTGGCCCTGGGCTGGCGCATTGGTCTTTGGCGTCCTCATCGCCGCAACCGACCCCGTTTCCGTAATTGCGACCTTCAAAGAGGCACGAGTCGTCGGGCGTTTGCGCCTGCTGGTCGAGGCCGAGAGCCTTTTTAATGACGGGACGTCCGCCGTAGCCTTTGGAATCGTTATCGCGCTGGCGGCGGGCCAGAATCTCACCCCATTCGATATAGGGACGGCCATCCTTCTGAGGATTGGCGGAAGTATCCTCTGCGGGGCGCTGCTCGCGGGGGTCGTTCTTCTGCTCGGCGGTCGAACGGATGACCAACTGGTAGAAACCACACTGACCACCGTAGCCGCCTACGTGTCTTTCCTTCTGGCGGAACATTTTCATTGGTCTGGAGTTTTGGCGACCCTGACAGCTGGTCTTATGCTTGGCAGCCTCGGCCCGCGCGGAGCGCTTTCGGAGAAATGCAAAGACGCGGTCGAAGCATTCTGGCAGTATGCCGCGTTTGTTGCCAATTCCCTGATCTTCCTGCTGATCGGGATGCACGAGGCGCATCAGCATTTTGCCGTTATTTGGCGGTCTGCCGCAATCGCGGTCGTCATGGTGATTCTCAGCAGAGCGCTGGCGATCTATCCGCTATGCCTGGTGTTCTCCCGGTCTGGGCTGCGCATTAGTCGCGTACATCAGCACGTTTTATTCTGGGGCGGTTTGCGAGGCGCTCTGGCTCTGGCTCTTGCCCTGGGTTTGCCCGCCGAGGTGCCGGTGCGTGAGGAAATTATCACCATTACGTTCGCTGTCGTTGCGTTTTCTCTCTTCGTGCAGGGCTTGACGATGTCGCCTTTCCTGCGCCGGATGGGAGAGTTGCCCTCCGTCCGTTAACGGCTACCCGCCAGCCGGCACGCGGCGGCGGAACCGTGAGATCTTTTTTCTCATTGCTGTTCTGCGTGGTCCTCTCGCCTGTCTCACACTGCGCCGGAAATTAAAAACGGCAGGAGAAAAGAAAACGATGAATCCCCGAAATTACGGCGCAATACGGTTCCGCCGGGAATCGCTTTGCGCTACCCCATCGCTGCTGGCGGCCCTCTTGTTTGGCGTCGGCGTGTTGCAGGCGCAGACCGCCACCGTCGTCGGATACCCCGCCAACTTCGATGCCGTTAACACCACAGGTCAGCAGACGCACGGTTTTGAAATCGAAGCGGACGGAATCTCCAGTTCCGACATCACACGCATCTTCGGTTCGAACTTCGTTCAACCCGGGGGCCCCTGCCTGATTCGTTATTGCCAGGGAACCGCGATTGATTTCCCCGGCGGCGTCTACATTCGCTGGACCAGTCCGTGGGATCCGAACACCGGAACCTTCACCCAAACCACGCCTTTACCGAACGGAGCCTATGTCGGCGGTGAGAGTTGCTGGATTTATGGTCTTGCGGCCGCATACCCGGCTTCCGGTTGTGAACACTTTGGCATCAGCACCGTCCGGCAGCCCACCCAGGTGATCTACCGCTGGCTGGTCGCAGATTTGCAGAATCCGGGACAGCTCATTCGGTATTCCTCTCCCGGTGCGGCCGGAGCTCCGCCCGCGCCCATTCCTGTCCCCATCCCCCAGCCGGTGATCAACATTATTCCCCCGGCCCAGCCAGGCGGCCAGCCGGCCGTGGATTTCGAAGTCCAGGTTCCCCCTCCGCCGCCCCCGCCACGCTTGGTCGCCCCGCAATTCGGCGACGCCCAGTGGGTGAAGGTTTACAAAACGGAAAGCCCGAATGAAGTAGATCTGAATAACCTGCTTGTCGGCGATCCCGCGGTTCCGGTCGACGCTCAGGTGGAGATGGAATGGAAGCTGCTCCAGACCAACCCGCACAGTGCCAACAGCGGAATCCTGCACAACCAGGGCGTGAGCGGCAGCGGAAGCCACTCGGTAACACGCCGGTATGTCTATTACAAGTACGCCGGCGCCTACGATCCCCTTACCCACGAGGCTCTCTGTGGCATCGGAGAAACCTGCGCGTCTCCCCAGCCCGGTGAGGTGGGCGACATCATCGGTGATCAGATGGCAGCTGCCAATATCGAAGTTCCGTCGATCACCGTCGTCAAAAGCGGCAGCGGTACAGTGACCGGCGACAACGGCGCCATCAATTGCGGAGGCTCCTGCACAGCCAACGTGGCTGCGGGAACCACGGTCAGCCTTCTTGCGATTCCGCCCAGCAACTCAATCTTCGGCGGCTGGGGCGGAGCCTGCGCTGCAGCGGATGTGAACTGCAGTGTTACGGTGAACCGCGCGCTGACTGCCACCGCGACCTTCACTCAGGTCTTCACCCTTTCGATTGGCCGCGGTGGAAACGGAACCATTACCGGTACGCCCCAGGGAGCCTTCAATACTTCCATCAGCTGTGGCAGCAGTTGTTCGGCGAAGTTCCCTCAGGGTACTGCCGTCACTCTGACCGCAACGCCGCTCGCTGGTCACGTCTTTGTAAACTGGACCGGGTCCTGCTCCGGAACCGCGCCCACTTGCACATTAACCATCACGAAGGACACACAGGCGCAAGCCAATTTTAAGTAGCCCGCCGTGTTCGCGCTCCGGAGGTGGATGATTCGTCACCACCTTCCGGAGCAGCGTGAGTTTCTTGTTCCCCTTCGAATGTTGCGCCCGTCCTACAGCAGGGAAGTGGCGGCCACGAGCACGGAGAATACAATTTCACAGACCGGGGACGCCAGTGACGAAGAACTTGTTGCCCGCGCCCGTAACGACGATCTGAGTCACGCCGGCCGTGAAGAAATCCTGAATGAACTTTTTGGCCGGTATCACTCACGCGTCGCCGTTTGGTGCTTGCGCCTGACGGGCGACGGTAACTCAGCGGCAGACCTTGCGCAGGATGTTCTGCTCAAGGCCTGGCGCAATCTGGATTCCTGGAATGGACAATCGAAATTCTCTACCTGGATGTATTCCATCATGCGTAATCACTGCATAAATGATCGCGCCGCAAGATCGGTCCGCCCCGAGGGCGCATCCAGTTCACTCGATTTTGACGTCTCCGACCACCGTGGCCGCCCCGACCGCCAGGTGGAGCGCGAAAGCGAGATCCGGCGTATGAAACATCTGATCCTCACCGCCCTTGATCAGACCGAAGCCCGGGTGATGACGCTTCACTATGGACAGGAAATGACGCTCGATGCCATCACGCGCCTGCTTTCTCTGACGAACCTCAGCGGAGCCAAAGCCTATATCGTCAGTGCGCGGCGCAAGCTGAAAGCGGCGGTCCTGCCGGCATCCGAAATCTTTGCGCCAGGGGAAGGCAGAGAAAGGGAAGGCAGAGGAAGAGAAGGTAGAGGAAGAGAAGGTAGAGGAAGAGAGAGGTAGAGGAAGAGAGAGGTAGAGATGGATAACTCCGCCCTGCGTTCGGCATTTCAGACCGGTCCCAATTGCCCCTCTATCGAAGCCCTGGCCTCCTGGCTCGAGCGCCCGGAAGGCTCGCCCGAGCGGCGCCAGTGTGAACTTCATCTCGCCGAATGCCCGCATTGTCAGATTGAGATCCATCTTCTTCGCCAGTTTGAGGAGGGTGCAATACGGCGGGACGAAGAGGCAGCGGTAGCTGCGATTACGGCACGTCTCGCCGGCAAGCCGGCTATCATCGAACCCAAACCGGCTCCAGGCTGGTGGGAGCGGATGTGGAACACACCCCGCTTCATGTTCGCAATCGCCGGTGCGGCCGCTGTCGTTCTCATTGCAGCAGGCATCACTTCGCAGTTGAGTCTCCGGCGGCCGGTGGACCCGCCAGTTCCGGAGTTTTCCGGAGGCGCCACCCGCGCCGCGGCCATCGACATCATCGCGTCGCCGGATTCCTTCGAGTGGAAACCGGTTGCGGGTGCGGATCGTTATGAGCTCACCGTGCGCACGGTCGATGATGCCGTTATCTTTCACAATTTTTTTACAGCGACAACATTGGCTTTTCCGCCCGAAGTTGTTGCAGTTAGAAAAACCGGCAAGCTTTTGCTGTGGGAAGTCGTTGCGTTGGATGCAGCCGGCTCCCGGATCGCGGGGTCGGGCGCGCAGCGGCTGCAACAGCGTTTCGATTCTGTGACGCCTGAAAGAAAGAGAAAATGATTCTGAAGAAAATAACTCTCTGTGCACTCGCCCTCGCCAGTACCCTGTTTGCGGGGGGAGGCTCGTCCGGCGGGTCGGGGAAGACGGGATCCAGCGATCCCCCAGCCGGAACCAACGCCGCTGAGATTCGCATCTCGAACTACGTCGCGCCGGCGGGAGGCACCGCGCAAATCACCTTCACAATGACCAGCCCGCAACCCATCCTGAGCGGCGGTGGGGGCTTTGGCGGATATGACCTGAACGGCGCCGCGCTAACCAGCCCCTTGGGCGACGCCGCCGGCGTTGCCTTTCTCCATAACGGCATCGTCCAGATTGATACGCTTAGCCCGCTGGGCGATCTCGGCACCGGGGATTATCCCTTCCTCGCCGTAACCATGACCGTGCCTTCCAACATTCCCGCCGGCACTACTGTTCCTATGGATCTTCTTCCCGGAAGCACTTTCTCCAACAACAGCGGTCTCCTCTCCATCGCAGCCAAGCCCGGCACTCTGACCATTGGCGGCAACTTTTCCATCAGCGAAGTGCGGCCGGGAGGCGGCACGTGGCCCGGCGGCACCGTGGTGCGTGTCTTCGGCAACGGCTTTCAGCCGAATGCCTCGCTGCAGACGCCCAAACTGCAGATCGCCTCTTATTCGTTCGTGAGCCCCACGGAAATGGATTTCGTTCTGAAAGAGCAAACCACTCTCGACGCTCAGGCCGTCCAGATTTCGAGCGGCGGCGCCACGCAACTGTTTTACTCTTACCTTCGAGGCGCCGTTTTGCAGCCGCCCTCACGCCCATTCCTTCTGAACGTGGATCCTATGTTTCAGCGCCTGACCCATGCCCTCGCGCAGGCGGGCCCATTCGCCGCTTTTTCCGAGGGTCAGTACATCGCTCTGGCCCTGCAGAATCCGAACCCAGGCCCCGCCGCGGTAACTCTGACAATCACCCGCGCCGATGGCGCCGTCAGTTCGAACCTTGTCGTTCTGCCCCCGGGATCCAGGGTAATGGACGATCTTGCGGCTCTGGTTGGCCTCAACGCATTGGCTGCCGGAGACACGTTCAATCTCGTTTCCACCACGCCGGTTCAGATCCTCGGCATCAATGTGGATGAGAGCCGCGCCGCGGTTACGCCCTTCCTTCCCTCATTCTGACCAGCCCGAAGAGGGCGAGCGTGAGCAGGACGCCGCCGGACAGGAGTGTCCAGGGGATCACACGTGGAAGTGTCATACCTGCATCGCCGGTAAGCGTGAAGGCGGCCCAATATGCTGGATGTGCGGCTGAGGCGGAAGACCGGCGAAAGGCGAGTTTGGCGTTGCGCAGCGCTTCGCCCGCGCCTTCTCCACGGGCCATACCCGCATAGAACCGGCTCATCAATTCCGCTGAAGGCGCGTCGCCGATCCGCCAAAGTGAGGTAACTACCGCCCGCGCCCCGGCAGCCAGAAAACCGGATGCAAAACTCTGTACGCCTTCTCCTCGCTCGATCTGGCCGCTGCCCGAGTCGCAGGCCGAGACTGTGACCAAAGCGCCCTTTGCAACACCCAACCGTTTCGCCTCGCGCAAAAACAGATAGTCAAAACCCGGCTTCTCCCCTGAAAAGAGAATGTACGACCGGTTCGCATCGCTGAGGTCCGCGAATGCATGCGTGGCGAAGTGGATGACACTGAAGCTGCCGGGCCGCGCCTCAAGCAGCGGCTTCTTTAGAGCTGCCGCTCCAAGATAAACTTCGCTGCGCCCGCCGATCTGCCGGGCCGCATCGTTCACCTCTTTTCCCGCCTGAGGAATGTTGGCGCCGCCTTCGCCATTCAGGTCCAATCCCGCCCCGCCGTCTCGCCGCGCCGGATTGGCGAATGCAAGCAGCGTTCTCTTCCACGGAGGAGCCCACTCCCGCCATCGATTGTCCACCGCGCCTTCGCCCTCGTACGCCGATGCAAACGGCAGATATGAAACCACAGCGCGGTCGATCAGCAATCCGTCTCCAAACGGCAAAGCCTCGAACGGGATACGCGCCAGCAAACCATCTGGAATAATCGCGATGTGCCGCAGGCCGGGACGTTTCAACTCGCTGATGTCATCCAACAAGACTCTGGAGCACGCCCGGGCCCTTCCAATCCAGTCGCGGTTGTGAGCATCTGCAAGAATCTCCGGCAGATCGCCAAGAGCCGCCGCATCCGCGTCGGACAGATCCTTGTAATAAATCCGCGGCCCGTCAGCCGATACCGCAATTGCGGCCACGGCACGTGGTCCCATCCAATATTCGATGATCACCGTGTCCGCAGGAGCGCGCGCCCGCCATCCGTGGTCCGAGCGCGCAGCGCCACGCTGGTCCTGCAGTTCCCGCGACCGCGACCGCTCCATCAACTCCAGAATCGCCGCCGCGTCCGGCCCTTCTCCGCTTGCCTTGTGTTGGATCAGCAGATCGTAAACATCCCGCCTTTCAATCAGAAACCCCGTCCGGCCCGGTCCGCCGGCGGATCCCGTTCTCATTTTTTCGATGACTGCGATGCTTTCGCCAAGTAACTCATCCGAGCGCTTCCGGTCGCCTTTCGCATCGGACACGCGTGCCAGTCCATAATCGGAACGCCATTTCTCTTCATCTGCCCTGAGGTCGGCTGCGATGCTTTTGGACGCCTCGAAATCCACCTGCGCCTCATCCGTCTTTCCCGCCCGCAGTTGTGCCTCCCCGCGATAGAGCAGCGATGTCATCATCGCGCGCTTTGCGCCCGATTTCCTGCCCAGCGCCAGCGCCTGCGTGAACGCTTCGATCGCGCCGTGGTAATCCCCAAGGTCCAGCGCATAATCGATGCCGATATTGTTGAGGACCGAAAGCTCCCCGGAGGTCAGAGCTGCCATCCGATAGACTGCCTGCGCCGCGCGGTACTTTTCGAGCGCCAGCACCGGATCCCCCAATCGACGGTAAAGCGTGCCCATATTCGCCAGCGCCTGCGCCTCTTCGCTTGCCGGCAGCGCTTTAGGATGAGACGCCATCGCCCGGTAGATCTCGGCCGCGCGTGACAAATTCCCCACCCCCTGATACAGCACCGCCAGATTTGCGTTGGTGAGCTGCTGTCGCGAAAGAAACCAGGGTTCGCCTTCCATTCCCGCCAGACGCGCGCCCGCATCCTGAAATTGCCTGAACGCATCGCCGTACCTGCCCAGCGCGATGTAAACACTGCCGGCGTTATTCAGGGCCGTAACTTCGGCCTCGCGGTCACCTCCCTCTCGCGTCAGTTTCAGCGAGGCCTCAAAGTCGTGGAGAGCGCCTTGCGAATTCCCCGAGTAATAACGCGCCTGACCCGCAGTCGTCAGCGCGTGTGCTTCCTCGCGCAGGGAGGCTGAATCCCGCTGTTGGCGGCGGCCGAAGCGCGCCTCTGCCTCGGTGGCTTCGGAAAGGGACTGCGCATAGTGTCCCTGGACGAGATCGATCTGAGCAAGACCGAGCAGAGATTGACCGGCAACAAAATTGTTTGCAGCCGCTTTTGCGGCCGTAAGGTTCTCCAGGTATGCCTGCCGCGCATGCTCCAGGTCGCCGTGGCGTTGCAGACCCTGCGCGCGCCCAGAACGATCAACGTCGGCGCCCCAAACCGGTAAGGCAAGGGTGCCCCAAACGGATAGGGCAAGCGCGAAGGTCAAAATCCAGCTTGCCATCTAAAGAGCTGCCATCTAAAGAACAGACCCCCCTTTCACGCGCCCTGGAACAACCGGTGGCTGGGGGTCATCAGTCCACCCAACGAGTTAAATCCGCCCCCTCAGCAGGTTGGCCTGGAGTCCGATGCGTTCGGGAATTCAGCCGGGACCATGGGATCCGTCCAGGCTGCTTGCGCGAGAGTTAGCTGTCTTTCACTGCTTGATCAGTTCGCCACTGATCACGCTGCCGATGTTGGGGGGCGTCTGCCCTCCAATGCTGACACCGGAAAGAACACATTTGGCTATCTTGCCGTTATCGGCAAGAACGCCATCCATAAGAAGCAGAGTGGGAATGCCGTTGGGAATGCCTGGTATCGGGGCGTTCGGAATGATCAGGGTAAATGTATTCTCCGAAGTGAACACGTAGGTGGCCGGGAATGTCCCCTTGCTGACGGTGCCGTTGAAATTACCAACGTACGACGCAACCACATTTCCTCTTCCGTCGGAAACGATCTGTCCCATTCGGAAGAATGGCCCGTTAAATGCGTCGAATGGAGCCGGCAAAAACACAGTGCCTGTGAATAAATAAGCGTAAGATCCGTTGAGGTTATGTAATAAAGAGTTCGGCGGGTCCGCCCTGACAGCTTGTGGCATCGTGACAAGGCCCATCGTCGATATGAGCAAAGGCCCCAGGAAGCTGGCAAATGTGCGTGTCGCAGTCTTCATTAACGACTCCTTTTTACTCGAATTGTGCTGCTTTCATGGCGAATTTAGCATGTTGCGCTGAGCGATGGAAGTGTAAAAACCATTCACATGCCCGTTTAAGTCCTCTTCATAACCAAAACCGGATCCGCGAGGCGGAATGAGCAACAGCGGCCTGCCCTCGGCAAGTTTCAAACTCGCCCAGGAACGCTGCCGAAGGCCGACGTCCCGGTACTTTTCGCGAGTTCGGCATACCGGCAAAGCGCATTAGCCAGACGCATCTGCCTGGGGCTTCGGCACTCCGGCTCCAGCAAGCGCGCGCTTCCGACCACAATCACCATGGCCTGAGCGCGGGACGTGGCGACGTTCAGGCGATTGAGGCTGTAGAGGAATTCCATGCCCCGCGGCGCCTCTTCGTGCGACGACGCCGTCATGGAATAAATCACAATCGGCGCCTGCTGTCCCTGAAACTTATCCACCGTCCCTACCCGTGCGTGCGGGAGCCTTGCCGAAAGATCGGCGACCTGAGCATTGTACGGGGCAACGATCAGGATGTCCTCAGTATGGAGCGGTCGCCGGCGATTCTTGTCATCAATCCACATGGTGCCCGGACGAAGCAACTCATCGACGATGCCGGCAATGCGCTCCACCTCCTCGGGCGATGCATTCTGATTTCCTTCATGGTTAACGGGTACGAACCAGAGCCCGGAACTGCCCAGCCACGGATGCCCGTCTATCCCCTGATTCTCAAGACCGTCGCGCGAACCTAGGCGGCCCTCATAAAACACCTCGGACGTAAATTCGCAGATCGCCGGATGCAGGCGCCAGGTCTTCTCCAGGAACAATCCCTTGTCCGCGGGTATTGTTTGCGCGCCGCCAAGAATATGGTCGAGTGCCGATGCCTCAGCTCCGTCCGGATGACTTCCCCTCTTCGGCTGCTCCAGTTGCCGTGGATCACCCAGCAGAACGATGCTTTTTGCCGCATTCGATACCGCGAGCACATTTGCCAGCGCCATCTGCCCGGCTTCGTCAACGAACAGAACATCTACAGCCTCGGAAAACTTTTCGGGGGACCACAGCCACGCTGTCCCGCCCACCACCTGAGCGCCCTCGGTAAGCGCTGCCCGCGCCTTATCGGCGTCGTCCGTGAGAGTGATGCCCAGAGGTTGCTTTTCGGGCAGATGCTTCACTTTCTGAACACACTGAAGTCCTTTCATCCCGCATTGCTTCGCAGCTTTGACCACTTCATCGAGCAGGTTCCGGATCACCTTGTGGCTTGTAGCGGCAACTCCCACGCGTTTTCCCTCGCGCACCAGGTCCAGAATCATTCGCGCCCCGCTGAACGTCTTGCCGGCGCCGGGCGGTCCCTGAATGGCCAGCACGGAATGATTCAGCGAGACAATGATTCGCCTGGCAGCTTCGACCGGAGACTCACCGGGCCTTAGGATTTCGGCTCCGCCAAGGTTGGGGGATCTTCGCAGCAGGAGATCTCGCGCGGCACGGTGTTTCCCTGGCGCATCAATTCCGTTGGCGGACACCCACTCGCCAAGCCGCATGATCGCGTCCGCCAAACCCGCGGTGCCGGGCCCACGTGGATCAACGTAAATCGCCGGCGAGTGAAGCTCCGACGTTTTCCTGGTCTTCTTGATGTCCACTGTCCCCGAGACGGGATTGATCGCGATGACATCGCCAATTTTCTCGCCTTTGTGGCACACGGTGTCTCCGGCGCGGACATCTGTTTCCTGCCGGTCGAAGCCGTAACGGTCGGTCGGGATTTTCCGCTCCACGGCGAGCCGGGCCAGGTGCCGCAGCCCCGAAATGGCCGCTCGCTCATAGAGCAGATCTTCGTCCGTCATTTCCTTGAACCGGAAGAATTCCCATAATTCGACCTTGTTCTCCCGGCGATGCCAGTCGAGGAGATTCGCAAGAAGCCACTGCGCCGATTGCTCTTCAGTCCGCAGCCCCTCCTCCAGGGGAATACCTGCCCTTAATTCAGCTGCGAGTTTCTCGGCGCGCTGCTGGCGTTCGCTGAGGGCTTCCGACGGCGCACCATCGGAGGCTGGCGGACGCGGCAAGTCTGCGCCCGTTTCCACAAGCGACTGGCGTTCACGCTCCAGCCAGTCACGCAGTGATTTTGTCGAAAGGCAATCGTCCGCGTTATAACCCTCGATCGTAGTCCCCACACTTTCGGCAGGATCGATCGGTTCGCCCAGTTCCAGCCGGTGCTCGACCTCATCGCCTGGCGCGCATTCTCCAGAGGCACAGTGCGCGCAAACTGATGAAACTCTTCCAGCGCCTTGAGTGAATATTCCTCCACGCTGGCGCGCACGGAGCGTTTGACGACGGTGTGCACATCTACCAGTCGTTTGCCGCGAAGCAGCCGGTCGATCTCGTCCTCGCGCGTGGCATACCGGCCCATCAGCCGCTTCAGCGCCGCCGGTTCGTAAGCGGTGAAGTGGTAAATGTGCATCGACGGAAATTCCGCCCACAGCGCCATCACCGAATCCACAAACCACTCGAATGCCCGCTTTTCGTCCTCCGCCGATAGCGCCCACCTGCATGTGTACACCGTCGTTCCATCCGGTCTTGCCGTCGCGAAGCCGAATAGATATTCACGGCCGCCTGTGCCGGCAAACGGATCGCCTTCCAGGTCAAAGAACACATCGCCCGGCGCGGGCTCCGGCAATAACCGGAATCCATGTTCATCGGTTATGTCGAGCAATTCGTGAACCGGCTGTTTCTGATAGCGCCCGGCTGCCTGCATCCGGGCCTGCTCCCGAAGACGGACATACGCTTCCTTTGATCCGTAGGCGGGACGATGCTGCAGAGGCAGGGGAAGCCGTGACAAGGCCTCAAGCGTTCCGGTTTCCCACAGCGCCAGTTGTTTCCGGTGCAGTTTACTGATGCCGGCCACCAGCGAGAGGTGATCGTCCCTGCGCCGCTGGATATCGCAGTCGCCGAACCACCGGCAGGACATGCAGTGGGCCGTTGGCTCGGGATAGGTGACTATCCCCGCGTCCTGATCGGCCGCTGCCGTCAGGCGTGCCTTGACATGCCGGTAATAGGCGGCGTAATCCTTCACCCGGTGCGCCTCCGCCTCAAACCCCTCACCCGGTGGAACGACATACATCTGTTCCGGTAAGACTCCCTGCGCAATCGACAACAGCTCGGAGTAAAGCGACAGCTGCAGGATTGTACCCGCTTTTGTTTCGCTGGCGAGCTTGCAGTCATAGACTTCGTACGCCCAGTCGCCGAACCGGCTTGGCTGCGGCACCCGTCGCAATACGTCCGCGCGTCCGAACCAGCGGCCGTCGGCGAGCGTGGCCTGGGCGACCACATCGACGCCGCGCTCAATCGCCGCCAGCGTCAGGGCCTGGGCTTCTTCTTCGTTGCCCACCGCCCGCAAATCCGCTATTTCCCTGCCTTCCGCTGCGAGACTTCGCAAATAGGCATCCTCGTGCTCCCTCCCGCGTTGCTGAAGTACCTGGAGGTCCGGCGATCGCCACTTGGGAGTGTTCCTGATGCCCGCCACCACCGCCAGATCCAGGGACGTGAGATGTTGACACCCCAGATGGTTACTAAGGTCGCTGGCCGATAGCCGTATGGTTCCGGAACGGGCTTTCATCGCAATCGCTGCACGAAGCATGACATGTCTGCCCTTGTCATGCGGCCGTTATCAGTTTTCGCTGGGCCTTTCGCAGCGGTCGACGATCGTCATCTCAGTGGGGATTTTACGGTTTTCGAGTCTGAACCCGAACGTAGTCACCGCAGCGCGGAGTCGATCGGACCAGGCTTCGCCGGGACTGGGCGGTGGGACTTCGAGTGAGAAGTTGTAGCGGCCGGTAAGGCCTGTTTGGTCTTCCACCGGGCTTTGAAACATCTGCGAGAGATAGTTAGTGAAGCTGCGCATTGTCCATGCGGTGAAGGTGATGGCAGTGGAGGCAGAAGTTATACGTGGGGTTTCGTCGCTGCCAGCCGCCTTGAGGCCGGTTGGCGCCTTGGGTGCGAGCAGGACAATAGTTGGCAGGTCCCGCATCTCTTTGTGCACCGTGAGATGAAAGCGCTCTTCGAGCAGCGCCATGACTGCCGGTGCACGTTCGTCGTCGGGAAGTCTCTCCTCCATCTTTGCCGCGGTGTTGTAGCGGTCCGTCTGCAGCCAGGCGGGGCCGCCCTGGATGCGGTACAGGCGAAAGCCCTGCATCATATAAAGGAGGTCGTAGACGGTCACGCCACCGGCGTCGAACCGGTTGGGGCCGAACTTCATGCGAGCGGTCTGTGCGGTGGCATCAGCGTCAGCACGGCGGATGGAAGCGACCTCAAAGCGCACCTGGGGAAAAGCAGGCATCGCGGCTGCCAACAGAAGGATTTGGCGGAACGCGGTCATGCATCTTTGACGCCAACAGCCAGCCGGGCGCGCAAAAGAAATAAGCCGGGGAAGGATCGGAAAAGCAGCCAGGCTTCAAATTCTGCGGAAGTAATCGTTAGCTTTTCCTGGCATACTGGCGGTTGGGGTTGTGACCTTTCCGGCAGGCTTCCAGGAAGTTGAGCCGCGTAACTCCGAGATCGCAAAACCCTTCTGCGCGCCGCAGATGCCATAGCTTACACTCAAAACGACGTGCTCAACCGGGGCTATGCCTACGCAACGATCATCAGCAGCAAATACCATGGACAAACCCTGCTTTCCCACCTGGCAAGCCTTTACCCCCACTCAACTCCACA
>Ga0206959_10126_pt1 | contig 22402 bp, 23 predicted proteins | sample Alteio_BWOrgHeat_31_FD_152971 | JGI IMG/M metagenome (GOLD analysis project Ga0206959, IMG submission 152971) | Enriched cells from forest soil in Barre Woods Harvard Forest LTER site, Petersham, Massachusetts, United States -... | ecosystem: Environmental > Terrestrial > Soil > Temperate forest >...
GAGTCTCTGGGTCATCCTCGCCGCTCCTCTGCTCGCCGGCAATGATCTCAGCAAAATGACTGATACTGACAAGAGCATCCTAATGAACAAGGACGCCATCGCCATTGATCAGGACCCGCTCGGCAGGCAGGGCGACCGCCTTTACCAGAGCGGAGACTTCGATGTTTGGACCAAACCTCTCAGCGATGGACGCGTTGCCGTCGGCCTCTTCAACCGTAGCTGGGATAACCGCGAAGTCTCCGTCGATCTATCCGAGATCGGTTTCAAAACTGGCGCCAGCCTGCACGACGTCTGGCAGCAGAAAGACCTCGGCCATCACTCGGGCGTTTTCACTGACACGCTCCCCAAACACGGAGTAACGCTGCTCATCGTGAGCAAATAGGCAGCAAGCGTGCCCATCGAAGAGCCATCGATGGGGCCTCGGCTTGTCGTCTGCGTCACAATTTCCGGCACCGATGTCACCTCGTCCTTGACATTTTAAAATGTCGCGCGTCATATGTCGTTATGAAACATATTGGAGCGCGAGCCATTGATGGGGAGCTGAAGAAGGGAAGCGCAGAGCTGCTGATTTTGTCGCTGATCGAGCACCGCGCGCGCCACGGCTATGAGATCAGCAAGCTGATCGAAGAGCGCTCCGGCGGAGTCTTGAAGTTTAATGTCGCATCTTTCTACCCGTTGCTTTACCGGCTCGAAGCGCGTGGCCTTATTGCTGGACGATGGGTCGAGAAGTCCGGCCAGCGCCGCCGCCGCTACTACAGACTCACCGCCCAAGGCAGGGAAATGCTCAAGGCCCAGCGCTCCACCTGGTTGAACTTCGTCATCGCCATCCATCGCATCACGGAGGCCGAAAATGCCTGACTGGCCCAAAGAGATTCGAGCGGCCATCGCCTCGCTGAATCTTGATCCCGCGCGCGAAGCCGAGGTCGTCGAAGAACTCAGCCAGCATCTGCGCGACCGCTATGACGAGGTGTTGATTAGCGGAGTCGGCGCCGACCTCGCCTATCAAACATTGCGCAGGGAACTCAACGACGGCACTCTGGTTTCCGGCCTCGAGGCCACCGTCCACGCCGCCGGCTCGCCATTGCCAGTAGGCAGAGATGGAAGAGAATGGCTGATTGCAGGCCTGTGGAGCGACCTCCGTTATGGCGCACGTTTGCTGCTCAGGAATCCCGGTTTTGCGACCGTCGCTATTCTGTCCCTTGCCCTGGGCATTGGCGCGAATACGGGAATTTTTCAACTGCTGGACGCGGTACGCCTGCGCACCTTGCCGGTGAAGGCTCCGGAGCAGCTGGCCACGATGGGCATCGTGCATTCTCCGCACTGTTGCCGGGGAGACTTTTATTCGCGCTATGCGGATCTCACCGGCGCCCTCTGGAATCAGTTGCGCGAGCAGCAACAAGGCTTCTCCGAAATTGCCGGGTGGGCCCCCTTCCGTTTCAACCTTGGCCTGGGTGGCGAGGCCCGTTATGCAAATGTATTGATGGTAAGCGGAGACTTCTTCGATGTGCTGGGCGTGCAGCCGCTGCTGGGGCGGCTGATTTCTCCGGCGGACGACTATAAAGGCTGCGGGGCGCAGGGCGCGGTGTTGAGTTATGGCTTTTGGCAGCGCGAATACGGGGGACGTACTGAGGTTTTGGGGAGCAAGATCACGCTCGATGGCCATCCCCTCCAGATCACTGGCGTGGCGCCGCCCAGTTTCTATGGCATTGAGGTAGGGCAGAATTTCGATGTAGCGGTTGCGATGTGCAGCCAGCCGGTCTTTTCTACCAAGGGTGGCCTGATGGACAGCCCTGTTTCATGGTGGATCGCGACGATTGGACGCCTCAAGCCAGGTTGGGGGCTGGAGCGCGCTTCCGCTCAACTGGAGGCGATCTCTCCGGGCATATTTGCAACGACGCTGCCGGCTGGGTACGACGCCCTCGCGAAGAAGGACTATCTATCCTTCCATCTGGGGGCATTGCCGGCGGCGAGGGGTGTCTCCCAGCTGCGAAGGGATTATGAAGATCCTTTGTGGCTGCTGCTGGCTCTCTCGGGACTGGTGCTTCTGATTGCCTGCGCGAACCTGGCGAATCTGATGCTGGCACGGGCCAGCGCAAGGCAACGGGAGATGGCGCTGCGGCTGACCCTGGGCGCATCGCGCTCGCGGCTGATTCGCCAGTTGCTGGCGGAGAGTCTGTTACTTGCCGCCCTGGGAACATTTGCGGGCGCGGCGCTAGCGCAGATTCTGAGCCGGGTTCTGGTCGCGTTTCTCAGCACGCAGCAAAGCCGCATTTTTGTGGAACTGACGCCCGATTGGCGCGTGCTCGGATTCGCCGCGGGACTGGCGATTTTTACCTGTCTTCTGTTTGGGCTAGCTCCCGCGGTTCAGGCTTCGCATACTGAGCCGGGTGTTGCGATGAAGGCCGGCGGACGCGGGGCAACCGCGGGACGTGACCGCTTCCTGCTGCGGCGCGCGCTGGTGGTGTCCCAGGTTGCGCTCTCGCTGATGCTGCTGGTGGGGGCTTTTCTCTTCGTGCGCACTTTCCGCAATTTGCTGGCACTGAATGCAGGCTTTCAGCAAGATCACATTCTTGTTACAAATTTTGATTACTCCCCGCTGAAGCTGCCCCTGGAGACCCAGATGGCCTACAAGCATCAGCTGATCGAGCGCATGCGGGCGGTTCCGGGAGTGAGTTCCGCTGCAGAAGTCCTGATAGTCCCGATGAGTCATAGCGGATGGGACGACAACATCGATATTCCGGATGGTCCTCAACGGCAGGACACGATGTTCAACCGCGTCGGCCCCGGCTATTTCCAGACGATGGAGACGCCGCTGCTTGCGGGACGGGATTTCAATGAGACCGATACGCCGAAGTCACCTCGCGTAGCTATTGTGAATGAAGCCTTCGCGCGCAAATTCTTCGGTGGCGCGAATCCTGTGGGACGGCTGTTTCACGATGCGGGAGGAGCGGACACGACCTATCAGATTGTCGGCCTGGTGAAAGACACGAAATACTATGAGCTGCGCGAAGCCCCGCTGCCCGGCGCCTTCGTCTCGTTTACGCAGGCGAACGGGCCGGAGCAGCAGTCAACGCTGATGATTCGTTCCGATGAGCCGCTGCTGACGCTCATTTCCTCCGTCAAGCGTGCGGCGAACGATGTGAATCCGGCGATGGTGTTGAACTTCACCGTTTTCAAGACACAGATTCGCGAAGGCCTGCTGCGAGAACAGTTGATGGCTACGCTGTCGGGATTCTTTGGAGTGCTGGCGACGATTCTCGCGATGGTGGGCCTGTACGGGGTGATCTCCTACATGGTAGTCCGGCGCAGGAATGAGATTGGCGTCCGCATGGCCCTCGGCGCAAACCGTCACGACATTCTGGGCATGGTACTGCGCGAAGCCGCGATATTGCTGGGCATCGGCCTCGCGGCTGGAGCAGCGCTAGTATTGATTGCCGGAAAGGCTGCCGCATCTATGCTTTACGGACTGATGCCGGGCGACCCGCTGACTCTGGGTGCGGCAATCATGGGAATGACAGTGGTCGCGCTCCTCGCCAGCTTGTTGCCAGCGCAACGGGCAGCGACGGTGCATCCCATGGTGGCCCTCCGCGAGGAATAGCCATGCGTCGACGGGCTAAGATGAGAATCGGCCCTTATGCCCAAATCCGCTACCCCAAAGCGCTCCGTAGAAGACCCGCGCCTCACACGCCTGACTGAGATCGCCCTCTCGTTCCCTGAGGCCATACGTCAGATCTACGGGTCGCACGCACAGTTCCTCGTCCGGAAAAAGACTTTCGCCTACTTCCTCGACAACCATCATGGAGACGGCATCGTGGCAGTCACCTGCAAGGTAATGCCAGGCGAGAACAACGCGCTCGCCGAGGCGCAACCCCGCCGCTTCTACCCTCCCGCCTACCTGGCCTCCAGAGGCTGGGTAGCGCTTCGACTCGACGTTGGCAAAGTCGATTGGAATGAGGTACGCGATTTGTTGGTCGGCAGCTATCTTCTGATCGCGCCTCAACGCCTTGCCGAAAAACTCAAGCCTAAGGCCTGACAGGCACCTCCGAAGACACTCCTCGGGTTCGCTCCTGGGGCGTAACTTCGCGGTAAACTAAGAGAAATGAAAATTGGTATCGATTTCGGCACCACCCGCGTGGTTGTTGCCTCCGTGGACCGTGGCAACTTCCCCCTAGTGAACTTTGAAGCGCCGGACGGCCAGATCTATGACTGGTTTCCACCCGTCGTCGCGGTAAAGGGTGCCACGCGTCTCTACGGCTGGGAGGCGGTCGCCGTGCAGGACGACGAAGGCTGGACTGTTCTGCGCTCACTCAAGCGCTGGCTGCGAACAGCGGGCCCGCGCACCGAATTGAATCTAGACGGGCAGGCCCTGCCCCTGCGGCTTCTTCTCGCGGAGATCATGTCCGCCCTGCGCACGCAGCTCCTCGAGCGCTCGAACCTGGGTGCGGACCCCACGGAGTCGCTCGAAGCCATGCTTGGAGTGCCCGCCAACGCCAACAGCAACCAGCGTTTTCTCACCGAGGAAGCTGCTCGCAAGGCGGGTTTCACGGTTCTGGGAGTGGTAAACGAGCCGTCGTCGGCGGCCATAGAGTTCGTCTACCGCAACAGCGCCGAGCGGAAAAACCGGGTCGGGAGTGGCCTTCTCGTCTACGACCTTGGAGGCGGCACCTTTGACGTTTCGCTCGTGGCCCTCGGTGAAGCCGAGCACATCGTCGAGGCCTCTGACGGCATACCGAATCTCGGCGGTGACGACTTCGACGAAATCCTCGCCGCGCTGGTGCTCGAAGCCGCCGGGGGCCCTGCCGACCTCACTCCTTTCGAGCGGCGTCGACTGCTCGACGAATGCCGCGAAAAAAAGGAGTCCCTCAATCCCAACACCCGCAAGGTGACCATCGATCTGGAGCGCGTCCGCGCCGAATGGCAGGAAGTGACCATCCCGGTCGATACCTACTACGAGCGCTGCCGCCCGCTCATCGAAGCGACGCGCAAGGTGGTTGAGAATCTGCTTGCCGCGAACCCTGAACGCCCGCTCGATACCTTATATGTCACCGGAGGAGGAGCGGAGCTCCCGCCCGTCGCGCGCATCCTGCGCGAAACCTTCGGCCGGCGTGTGCGCCGTTCAGCGTACATGCGTTCGGCCAGCGCGATCGGGCTGGCGATTCGTGCCAGTGCCGCCTCCGACAGTCTGCGCGAGCAGTTCAATCAGAACTTCGGAATATGGCGCGAGGCCGATCACGGCGGAACGATCGTCTTCGATCTCATCTTTCCCCGCGGATCGCGTCTGCCTGCACCCGGCGAGCCGGTGCTGCGCAGCGAACGCGTCTACCAGCCGGCTCACAACATCGGTCATTTCCGCTATCTTGAATGCGCGCAACTCGATAAGCACGGCCAGCCCATAGGCGAGATCATCAACTGGGATCAGATCCGCTTCCCGTTCGATCCGCAGCTGCAAAGCCAGTCCGATCTGGCCACGCAGCCGATCGGTCCGTTGAACCGGCATGACCTGAGAGTTCGTGAGGAATACACCTGCGATGCGAGCGGCAATCTTCGGGTGAAAATCTCCGCTGACCCCGCGGGTTACGCGCGCGAGTTTTGCATCGCCCAGTCTGCGAGGGGCTGAGTGCAGCCATTATTTTTCTGGGCCCCACCTAACCGCCAGCGCGATCTCCCCGCAGTTGTTCGTCGATCTTTGGCTCGGTTCATGCTAAATCGCCTAATGCGTCATTTGAAGTCGCCCGGTCTTGGATGAGTGCATCACCAACAGTTGAACTAGAAGCTGCACGAGCACGAGGCTGCATGGCAGCTCATTTCGCTTAACCTGACACTGATAGCGTGAGTCACCTGGATTCAGAACGGCTGCAGCGAGAGGGCCGCATCGAAGTTCTGTCCCACTTCCAGATCATAGAAGCTTGCCGGGGCAACACCCATGACTTGAAATCGTCCTCCAAACCCCTGCTGCCAGAAGGAGTAGCTTAGCACTACACTTTGTAGGCCGCATCCGCGGAAATCGTCTGCGGGAGAGATCAAACGGCCGACGACCGGTTGTATCTCAAGAACATGAAAGAAATCTCCACTCACCAGCAGGGCATTTGCATAGTGGGCCTCTCCACCCTCCCAACGTTGACGATTCGTAGCCCATGCTGCTGTCGCGGAGAATCCCTGTTGCTGATCATCTACGCCTTTCCACAGACCGCCCGTCGGGTCTGAGTTCGACGAGTAGAAATCCCCGTGCAGCAATGGGGCGAGTTCACAATTGCGACCCTGGCAAGCTGCTCTGGCTTCTTTACCGGAAGGGTTTGCAGCCGCACAGCGTCCAAAAAGTTGAAAAATAGTGGTGTTCGCGCCAATCCCCAGGGCCAGCGAAAGAATTGCGACGGTTGCAAAGCCAGGACTCCTTAAAAGCAGGCGATCGCCGCAATGCAAGTCGTTCCAAATGCCCGCAAAAAACTTGTCGCGTCCTCCGCGCCCACGGGCACGGGTTGTTGCGCGGCATTTGTGGTTCCTTTTAATCCGGGAATCAGCCTGCCGTCGATCAGGATTCGACGGGCCTGTTCCTCTCGAGTGCCAGCGACCAGAAATTCATCGTAACGATTGTTGAGGTGCTGGCTCAGTTCCTCTACGACCTCTCCTTCGTGCGCTGCCGAAAGATTCAACCGAGCGATTGCGTCCTCGATCTCCTTTGACCAGTCATGCATTCTCGGCCTCCGTGATCAGACGGATCGCGTTCACCAGGTTGGCCCAGGTAGAACGCTGCGTCTCGAGCATCTTCTTCCCTTTCGTTGTCAGTGGGTAATAGCGGCGGCGGCGCTGACCGGCCTTTTCGACCCATCGCCCCTCGATCAGGCCGCGCGCCGCTATCCGGTACAACAGCGGATGGAACGAGGCAACGTTGTACTTCAGCACTCCCTCGGACCGCTCCTCGATCAGCTTGCCGATCCCGTGGCCGTGGCGAGTACGGTGCTGAATCAGGGAGAGGACCAGCAACTCAGCGCTGCCCTTCGTCAATTTCCGATCGATAGCTTGCGTCGCTATATGTATCATACAAATATATTGCAATGAGATATAAGAAGTGTATCAACGCGTTTATCAGAGACTGGGCACTTAGACTGTTGCCCGCTCTCGAACAGTTTTGGTCGAAAATGGACAATGCGGCCTCGACTCCAGCACCCTTGCCATCTTGTTATCTGCTGACTACAAAGAGATAGCGATCCGCGCGCCAACTGGAACCTTGCGTGCACGCGTTACCACGCAGGAGGTCGTCAAATGCAAAACTTCCCGAACAATCATTCCTGCTCGATTCATGATTCAACCGAGATGCTTAGCAGACTGGATCCTTTTCAGTCTCCATCAGTTGGGACTCGTCGGATTGTCCTTGCGTTCATGTTCCGATCTATTGCTCGCTTCGTGGTTCCTGTTGGCATGGTGTTGGTTTCCGTCCTTGCACCCGTGGCTCATGCCCAAATCGCGCCGGACCTGCCCAATCCGAGTACGGCGCCGAATCCGCTGACGGCGACGTTGTCTCTTTTTCGCAGCAATATGCAGGACAAGATCATGAAGTCGGCGGAGGCGATGCCAGAGTCCAAGTACAGCTACCGGCCGACGAAGGACGTTCGCTCGTTTGCCGAGATCGTGACTCATGTGGCGGATATATCGTACACATTGTGCTCAAACGCCAAGGGTGCAGCGAACCCTGCCACACCCACCGTGAAAGTTTCGAAGACCGAGATCGTTGCCTACCTCAGAGGTTCGTTCGATTACTGCGATGGCGCCTTTTCCGGGTTCACCGATGCGCACCTCAATGACCCGGCGGACTTCTTTGGCTTCAAGACGAACAAGATGTTCATCTTGACGCAAGTCGGAAATCATGACGCCTTGCATTACGGCAATCTCGTCACGTATCTGCGCCTCAATGGCCTCGTGCCCTCCGGTGGCTGGTTTTGATGGCGCAGCGGCGAGAGTCTTCTTTCAAGATCGGGAACGAATCCCTGGTGGTCGCTGGGGCACGTCTTGTCACTGACGCGCAGCGTCCCCGCAGAGTTTCGTAAGACACTGTGCAGCGAGATATATTTCAGCGAGCCTATCGTAGCAGTGCTGCCACGCGGTCACGCTCTGGACGATATCGAAGCAATTCAGCTTGCGCAACTATGCGCGGAAAGAATCATTCTTTATGCGCGCCAGGGTGCTCCCGAGCTATTCGATGCAATCATTGCCATGTGCAGGAGAGCAAAATTCTCGCTGAACATCGTGGATACCCCGTGCCTCTGGCAATCTGTTCTGACGATGGTCGAAGCGGCCGAAGGTATCGCGCTTGTGCCCGCGTGTGTTCAGCATCTTCGCTCGAACGGCGTATCATTCAGAACTTTGCGTGACAAAAGATGCCAGGTGGATGTGGTGCTGGCGTGGCGTCAGGCTGATCCCGACGCGATCCGCGAAGGCTTCCTGAGCCTACTGCGAAAGAGCCGGCCAAACCGCGACCGGGCTGCAGGAATCTATCGGTGCTGGCCCCAGTGGTATGATACCCCCGCCGAGACAGAATTAGACTCCGTGGGTTATGTGTGGCCCTCCCAGGTAGGTGGGCTTAGCCGTACATCTATTCCTTTACTTCCGTCCCCTTCGCCATCAGCGTCCACTTTTGATTGTCTGTCGAAAACTCCTGCCGATACTCAATCTTCCCCGGCGCCGTAAACACATTCACCACCCGAAAGTAAGTCGTCTTCCCCTGCTCCGTGTTTTCCCAGGGATACGTCCACACATTTCCGTCAATCACCAGCTTGCCTTTGCCCGCCGCGCCTCCGCCCGCCAGAATCGGATAGGTTGTGTATGTCTTGTCCTTGTTATTGTAGGTAAAAACAATCAGCGCCTTCGACTCGCCATTCACATACTGATTGCACGCCAAAAAACCTCCGTTCTTCCAGCATTCGTTGCGCAGCATCGAGGCCTCTCGCCCTGCCTTGCTGTACGGCGTATCAAAATGCTCGGTCTCCGTCTTCCACGTGCCCGCATACGCCTGAATCGCGTCGATGCCGAACGCTTGGGCAAGGGCAACCGATGCCGTGCCCGTCAGCCATATGCCCGCCATCACCACCACTTGAGCCCAATACCTCACGCACCGCCTCCAATCTGCTAGTGCAGGCCATCTTACTTGCATGCCGCAGAGTTCTGTTTGGCCTCGCACTCTGTCAAGCTCATCACATCCGAATCTCGCTGGAACCCATTCATCCCAAAATGGGAAGCATGCTAGATATATATTTGGCTGAGAATTTTCCTCTCACCGGTCAATAGAAATAGAAGGTAGATAACAGTTGCCTCGATCCGGTCTGCATCGCGACAACTGCAATGAATTGAATGATCTTTCGCTAAACCCTTCACTTTGAAGGACGCGATGTAAGCCTTGTCTGCTCTATGAAATAGTCGCAAGGCCTTTGTAAGCAATGAACTGCCACAAGAGGCGGCCATAAAAAATCTTTTAGAATCATGATTAGCGCGGATTCGTGGCAAGTGAGAGGGGAGGGGTTATCCCCTAGTGCGGCTGGTTCTTCCACAGCAGCGGAACGTAGTATTCCTCGAGATACCAGCAGAGGAAGAATAATAGCGCCATGCCCGTCAACGACCACAAGAACAGACGCACCGGAAGAGTGCGCATCAGAGGAACCTCAGCGCGCTCCGCCGAGCGGAACATTAGCCCGCTGGCAAAACACACACAGCCGGCCAGTGCGATCCGAAGCAGGGAATCCGCCAATCGATCTTCCCAGGTGCTTCCAGGAACAAAGAACGCACTCACCAGCAAGGCATAGAGAGACAGAATACTGATGATGAACGAGAACGCCTTGCCGACTTCGAGAAGCATGTCTGCCTCCCTCAGGCTCAAAGTTTTATCCCTGAATTCCCCTTAGCGCTGGGTAAACCTTCCGGTACGCCTGATACCCAACAGCATACCGCTCTACAGCGTCTGCGTCAGGCACAATCTGCTGTGCCACCTCAATCGCCGCTGCGCACGCCGCCTCAAGATCGGCCCACACGCCCACGCCGACTCCCGCTAGCAGCGCCGCGCCAAAAGCCGCGCCCTCCTCGGCCACCAGAATGTCCGAGGTGTATCCATAGACCGCCGCCTGAATCTCACGCCACAGCGGACCGCGAGCGCCGCCACCGCCCAGCCGTACTCCCTTCACCGGAATCCCCCGCTCGGCGAAGAGTGTGAAGGTGTCCTTGAGCGAGTAAGCCACACCTTCCATTACCGCTCGAACCAGGTGCGCGCTCGTATGACTCGCCGTCAGCCCCACGAACGCTGCCCGTGCGTTGGAGTCGAGATGCGGAGTCCGCTCACCCAGCAGGTACGGAGTCCATAGCAGCCCATCGCTCCCCGCCGCAATCTGCGCGGCTCCGGCCGTAAGGGTGGCGTAGTCCACACCGGGAGCGATCATATCCCGCAGCCAGCGCAGCGAGAGCCCCGCCGCCTGCGTCACTCCCATCACATGCCACCGCCCCGGCACCGCATGGCAGAAGGTATGCAGCCGCCCCAGTGGATCGCGCGTGGGCGCTGCCGTCGCCGCGAACACAACCCCCGATGTCCCGATCGTAACCGACACCGACCCCGGCGCCAGAATCCCCATACCGACAGCACCGGCCCCCTGGTCACCGGCCCCTGCCACCACCGGCGTCCCCGCCGCAAGCCCGGCACCCCCTGAAACCTTCGCGCAAACCTCCTGCGATTCAAACAACTCCGGCAGCCAGCTTTCGGGAATCCCGGCAATGCGCGCAACCTCTGAAGACCAGCGCCGGTGCGCGACATCCAGTAACAGGGTTCCTGAAGCCTCCTGAACATCCATCGCATAGGTTCCCGTCAACCGATAGCGAACGTAATCCTTGGGGCAGAGCACATGCGCAATCCGCGCAAAGATCTGCGGTTCGTGTTTCCGCACCCAGAGCAGCTTGGTCAGCGTGAAGTTGGGCAGTGCAGGATTTGCCGTCAGTTCGATCAGCCGATCGCGCCCGATCTCCGCGTGCAGCCAATCGCACTCCTCGTCTGTCCTCTGATCGCACCAGATCAGCGAAGGCCGCAAGACCTCGCCGGCGGCATCCAGCATGACTGCCCCGTGCATCTGCCCCGTAAGACCGACAGCATCAATCCTGGGCGCCCTGGCCGTGGCGATCACACTGCGAATCGCACTCTGTGCCGCGCGCCACCAATCCTCCGGATCCTGCTCCGCCCAACCAGGGTGGGGGCTTCGAAAAGCTACATGTTCCACCGCCGCTGAGGCGGTAAGTTTTCCGCGCTGGTCGACCAAGACGGCGCGGGTACCGCCAGTGCCTATGTCCAAACCGAGGAGCACGCTTGAAACTCCTGAAGTAAATCGATGTATTGCGTGAACACTCTATCACCAGCGACAGTCTCTGGTGAAATCTGGACAAGGAACAAGATGTTTAGTGAGCGGGCAAAGAATCTTCTTGCGCTGTGCGATACATTTCGACTATCCATAGGTGGACCTTCAGCGGACCGCTTCCCCTCTCCGACTGCGCTGCTTGTTATCGATGGAGAACTAAATAATGAAGAGCTTGATCGCAACCACAAATGACCACACCGTCGCCTTGGCTCGTCTGGTACTCGGCCTTGTCTTCTTTATGCATGGCGCGCAGAAGGCTCTTGCCTGGTTTGGCGGTTATGGCTTCCACTCCACCATGCACTTCTTCACCGGGATGGGGATTCCTACGCTGTTCGCATTTCTTGCCATTTCGGCCGAGTTCCTGGGCGGGATCGGACTGATCGTCGGCTTCCTGTCGCGAATTGCCGCCTTCGGTATAGCAGTGAACATGCTCGTTGCCATCTTTATGGTCCACCTGCCGAATGGCATATTCATGAATTGGTTTGGCAATCAGAAAGGTGAAGGCTATGAGTACCATCTGCTGGCGATCGTTCTCTGCATTCTGATCATGGTTAAAGGCGCCGGCGCACTTTCAGTTGATCTAGCTCTTACCAAGGCCTGAGACGGTACAAAGATTTTCTGTGCCAACCCTTCGAGGAGAAAGCCTCGTCTTGCATGAGGACCGTCCGCAGGCGCAGGGTTTTCTTGACAGAGATTTATGTAAGTAATAGCTTACTGTTAGTTGTGACTTACGTGTAAGCTATCTTCTTTCTCTATTTTGGAGATCGCAATGACACCAACGCTCTTTCTGCGTATCGCGTCCATCCTCACCCTGATCTTTTGTGCGGGGCACACCCTTGGAGGTGTTCTGAGTCCGCCAGCTCCCGGCGTCCAGACGGATGTTGTCCAGGCTATGAAGGCCGGTTCATTCAATGCGATGGGTGCCATGCGCACCTTTTGGGACTTTCATGTCGGCTATGGAATATTGATCACCGTTATTCTTCTCGTCCAGAGCATCTTTTTTTGGCAGCTCAGCATTCTCGCCAAGACCGATGCTCCGCGTCTGCGGCCCATTCTGGCGCTGTTTGCTCTCCAGTTTCTGGCAAATGCCCCGATTGCCATGCGGTATTTTTTTCTCGGTCCTGGCCTCATCTCGGTGGCAATTGCCGCGTGCCTCGCCGTAGCTTTCTACGCCGCCGGCGCATCCGGATCTGCCAGATGATCCACAACGCTCTTATAGATGGAACCACCGGTCCGCACCCAAAACGAGCCCCAGCGTAATAAGGGCAATGGCAACCTCGCCTACCGCGCCGACGATGAACGGCCTCGCACCCTGCCTGCCCAGCTCGCGCAGATTCGTTCTCAGCCCGACGCCGGCGAAGGTGAGAAGAAAAGCCCAGCGGGAAAGATTCCCCAGCGCCGTCAATTGTGGCTTGGTAAAAACGCTCAAGGTCGCCAACAGAGAAATCAGCAGGAAGCCGAGCACGAACTTGGGGAATTTGCGCCACAGAAACGCACCCTTGTTCTTTACTTCGGCAGCCTGACCCTTCGACGCCCAATAGAGCGCGTATCCCAGCACGACGAAACCGATCAGTGCATTCCTGCACGTCTTTGCCAGCACAGCAATCTTGCCTGCCGCTTCGGAATAGATTGCGCCCGCTGCCGTTGCCTCTGCGGTATTGTCGACTGCCAGGCCCGTCCAGAGGCCATAAGCGTGATCGTTCATATGCAGGGCGTGCCCAACGAGGGGGAAAACCACGAGCGAAATTGCACCAAGGGCTAGAATCGCCGCAATGGCAAACGACGCGTCTTCATCATCCGCATCGATGGCGCCCTGAGTAGCGATAATCGCTGACACGCCGCACACCGAAGAGCCCACAGCGAGCAGGGTGACGAGCTTTGGAGAAAGCCTGAAGCGGCGTCCCAGGTAAGTCATGAAGGTAAGTGCCAGCGCCAGCTCGATAAAGACAAGCACAAGGCTCAATCCGCCCAGCCGCAATACATCGCCGAGGAGGAATCGCGCGCCCAGCAGCACTATCCCGGCCTTCAGCCAGAACTCGTAAGTCGCAACGCCCGGGCGAAAGAGCGCCGGTACGCCGATAGTGTTTGAGATCACGAGCCCGAGCAGAATGGCCCACAGCACGTATTCGATATTCGGAAGGATCAGGTGATGCGCCTTACCGTAGTGAGAGATCGATTGCTCGATGAACTTGCCGGCATAACCAACCGCCAGTAACAGCAGAATTCCCGGAACCAGTTCGAGAAACCGGCCAGAGAGCGAAGTTGCGCGAGTCTGAGGAAGTGCGACTGAACTTGCCATGATCTTCTCCTTACCAGGGAACCGTTTTAATAAGGCCAATGCGAATCAGCAGAGCAGCGACCAACGCGAGCAAAACAGCCCAGCTATCAAGGGAGAACCGTCGAGTAGTAGCAGGAGTGGACATGAACTTATGCTCCGGAAATTTGTGGGGGCGATGAGAATCGCAGACCATTGAATTTAGATTTCAGGGAATATGCGGAAGGGAACTAGCGACGACAACAGGCGCGCTGGTCGAAAGAGTCGACGGATTGGAGCTGCGCCTGCATGCTTGAACTATTCAAGCACGATGGGCGGCTATCCGCAAGCAAAAGCCCGCAGAGAGCGGGGCTTGTTCATGAAATATGAGTCAGAGGTCTACTACTGCAACCTGGTCATGATTTCCTGCAGAACCTGCCTCGAAGGCCGCGTCTGTTCCTCCGGCAGCGAGGCCAGCGGTTCATCCACCAGGTTCAGCAAATCCGTAAAGCTCGGCTTCTGTGTGTCGACATAGAACACGCCAGTCAGCACCTCTCCGCGCTCGTGCGCATCCATCAAAGCTTTAACGGCCGTGATCCGGCTAGTCGGGTTGTAGTCCTCGTGCAGCTTGCGCAGCCGCAGGTGTGATCCGTCGTGCATGGTCACGTCGTAGGTAGATCCCGCGTCGTATTCGATGGAAATGTCCTCAAAGTGCGGGACGAAACCAACCTCGCTGATCGCCTCTTCGTGCTCCTGCATGTACTTGTAGCTCTTCGTCGAGCCTTCGTGATCGTTGAAGGTCACGCACGGCGAGATGACGTCGAGCATCACCGTGCCCCGGTGAGCAATCGCCGCCTTCAGCATGGCCAGCAGCTGCTTCTTGTCGCCCGAAAACGACCGTCCGACAAAGGTTGCGCCCAGCTGAACTGCCAACGCACAGGTATCGATGGCGGGAAGGTCGTTGATGACGCCGGTCTTCAGCTTCGAGCCAATGTCGGCGGTCGCCGAGAACTGTCCCTTCGTCAGGCCATAAACACCATTGTCTTCGATGATGTAGATCAGCGGCAGATTGCGGCGCATCAGGTGTACAAACTGCCCCACTCCGATCGAAGCCGTATCGCCGTCGCCCGAGACGCCGAGCGCCTTCATCGTTTTGTTTCCGAGCAGCGCCCCAGTTGCCACCGAGGGCATGCGTCCGTGAACGCTGTTGAAGCTGTGCGCACGCGACAGGAAGTAAGCCGGGCTCTTCGACGAGCATCCGATACCTGACAGTTTCATCAAGCGTTCCGGCTGTACGCCCATTTCATACAGCGCATCGATAATGCGTTCGGAGATAGCGTTGTGGCCGCATCCCGCGCACAGTGTCGTCTTGCCGCCGCGATAATCGAGCACCTGCAGGCCGAGGCGGTTTACCTTCGGATTCGGTTTTGTAACCGTCGTCGTTGCCATTAGATCTCCTCCTGCAGAATCAGCTCATCAGTGACCGAACGCGCATCGATTGGCAGGCCGTTGAAGTGTCGCACGCTGCGTAACTTCACGGCATCTTCGGCGGGAAGATCGAGCTTGAGCAGGCTCAGCATCTGTGCATCGCGATTTTGTTCGACGACGTAGACGCGATCATGGGATGCAACGAAGTCATGCACCTCATGCGTGAACGGAAAGGCGCGAATCCGAAGGTAGTCGGTCTCAACGCCGTATTCCTTCTTGAGCTGATCGCGGCTTTCGGTCACGGCGAAGTCTGACGTGCCGAAGGCGATGAGGCCCACCTTCGACTTGCCCGTCTGTACCACTATCGGCGTTGGAACCAGCGTGCGAGCCGTCTCGAACTTCCGGTTCAACCGCTCCATCAGGTTCTGGTAGTCGTCGGGACGCTCGGTGTAGAGGGCTTTTTCGTTGTGGCCGCTGCCGCGTGTGAAGTACGAGGCCTGCGGATGATCCGTACCCGGAAGTGTCCGGTAGGGAATCGCGTCGCCGTCCACATCCTTGTAGCGCGAAAATCCGCCCAGCCGCGTGAGATCCTCGGCAGTCAGCAGCTTGCCGCGATTCAACGGCTTCTCCGGATACTCGAAGGTTTCGGACATCCAGTTGTTCATGCCGAGATCCAGATCCGATAGCACGAATACCGGCGTTTGCAGATACTCCGTGAGATCGAATGCCGCCTGCGCAAACTCGAAGCATTCGCGGACACTCCCGGGCAACAGCATGACATGTTTGGTGTCGCCGTGCGAGAGATAAGCGATAGTGAGCAGATCGGCCTGCGCGGTGCGCGTTGGCAATCCGGTCGAAGGACCGACGCGCTGAATGTCAAAAATCACTCCGGGCAGCTCGGCGAAATAGCCAAGGCCGGCAAACTCCGCCATCAGCGAGATGCCAGGGCCAGAGGTCGCTGTCATCGAACGCGCACCTGCCCAGCCTGCACCTAAAACCATGCCTACTGCGGCAAGCTCGTCCTCGGCCTGAACTACGGCAAACGTCGCCTTGCCGTCAGGCTCAACGCGATACTTCTTCAGGTAATCGATAAGCTGCTCAACCACAGACGACGAAGGTGTAATGGGATACCACGTAACCACGGTAACGCCCGCGAACATCGCGCCCAGCGCGGCTGCCGCATTGCCATCGATGATGATCTTTCCATCGGTCGCGTGCATGCGCTCCAGCACAAAGGGATCCTGCTTCGTCAGCGATTCGCTCGCGTAGTTATAACCTGCTTCAACGGCCGCCCAGTTCAGGTCCGCGGCCTTTTGCTTTTTGGCAAACTGACGGCGCAGTGCGTTTTCCACGGCCTTCATATCGAGCGAGATGAGCTTTGCCACCACGCCGACATAAATCATGTTCTTCACCAGCTTGCGCAGTTTCGCTTCCGGGCACACCGTCGCAGTCAGCTTGTCAAAGGGAACCGGGTAACAGACGACATCGTCGCGATATTGCTTGAGGTTCTGCGAATCTTCATAGATCGCAGCCGCACCTGACGGCAGCGAAAGAATGTCTTCCCGTGCGGTCTCGGCATTCATCGCCACCAGAACGTCGATTTCCTTCTTGCGCGCGACGTAGCCATGCTTGCTGGCGCGAATGGTGTACCAGGTGGGCAATCCAGCGATATTCGAGGGGAAAAGATTCTTGCCGCTGACAGGAATTCCCATTCCGAAGACACTGCGCAGCAGAACGCTGTTGGCCGACTGCGATCCGGAGCCGTTTACCGTTGCTACCTGAATAGTGAAATCGTTTATGACCGGTTTCCGTGAAGCTCCGGAAATGCCTTCCTTCGTGCCTGCGGTGGGCTGCGCGGCTTCTACGCCCGCATTGCCCAAGGCAACGTTTCCTGTCGCCATCTGGCGGGATTCCCTTCGGATTGAATATCGAACGAATTTCGCTCTAACTGACTCTTAATTATAGCCATCACAGGGGGAGATGGTCGCGCTAGGAGACTCAACGGAGTAATTCACGTTCAGGCGGCGCAAATCGACCCTTGAACGGGAATCGGACCATTAATTTCGCAAATCCGACATCACACGCGCGACCTCGGCTTGTCGTTCCGCGTCCAGCGTCAAGAGAGGAATCCGCGGACGGCCGCCATAGTATCCATTCAGATCACAGGCATGCTTGATACCCGGAATGCCCAGCGTACCGCCGACCAGCTTTGAAGCCTCGATCACGCGTCGTTGCTTCTCCCGTGCCAGTTTAGGATCGTTATCCTTCCAGGCAGTGTAGATCTCCTGACAGGCCTGTGGCGCGCATGCCGCCAGCGCCAGCGCGCCACCGGATGCCCCCGCTTGCAGCGCATCGAGAAGCCCATGAGCCGACCCGCTCAGCACCTGGAATCCCACTTCCTTTTTCCGGGTCACCTTTACCCTGGGCAGCGGAGGCGCGACCGCAATCGCCGCAACCCCCCCCAGCGTCTCAGCCGAGATGAAATTCTCCGGCGGGGTCCTTGCCAGCATCATGCGATTGGTGAAAGCCGTGAAGGTATGAGTAACCATAAATTCGTGCCGCGCCGCATCGCGTGTGGCGGCCACAACCTCTGCAATGCGCTCCAGGCTGCCGCTTGAATCTTTCAAACCAATAATGTTCGGATGTTGCGCAAGCTCGGTGATCACATCGACGGGCAGGTCATAGTGGGTGAACTTGGGGATGCTGTAAAGCACGACCGGCAGCGGCGAGTGATCGGCAAGGGCGCGATAGTATGTCAGCATCTCAATGCGTCCTATGTGCGGGCTGTAGTAGTGCGGCGTGCGTACCAGCACGGCATCGTATTGCTGATCGGCGGCAAATTCCGCCAGGCGCAGAGTTTCCAGAAGGCTCTCACGGGCCACGCCCGCCAGGAGGGCCTTCTCGGGAGCCGCACTTTCCCGCGCCACCTGGAGCACTGTGCGCGACTCTTCATCGCTCAGCATCACCGCTTCGCCCGTCGAGCCGAGCAGAACCAATCCCGCTACCGGCGTGCGCGAATAACGCTCGACGTTGTATTCGAGCTTCTTCCGGTAAAGGCGTCCATCGGGGTAAAACGGAGTGGTTACGGCCGGGAAAATTCCTTCGAGCAGCATAGCTTGATTGTAACTATCGGTCGCCAATTCAATCATTGGCCAATTTTGCAAAATCAGGTTGAAGCACTTCCGGAACCAGAAACAGCATTTTGGACCAGTGCCGCCCAGCTTCTTCTCCATGGATTTCGCGGAACTGTGTCCTTTGCGTTTGCCGGTTGCGCACGTTCGAGTATAGCTTGTACCTCCAGTTGGAACAGAGTTCCGCGAGCTCGGCTGACAATTCACACTCCGTCAGAATCAAAGGCTGAAACTTCGCGACAGCCCCTTCCATTCCCCGCAAAGCTTCCAGATCGTGCCCCTCAATATCTGTCTTGATCAACCCCACATCAATGCCTGGCTGATGAGCGACAAAGGTATCAACTGTTGTCACTGCAACTCTTATCGGCGCGCCGCCGATGCTTTCCAGACTGCCAATGGAAGAGTTGACTCCTGGGAAGAAGTTGCGGGCGCCGTCCTGTGACGAGACCGCCATCTCGATAATCCGAATGTTCGTTGCCAGGCGGGCGTTTTCATGCAGAACGGGCAAATTTCTGGGGTCAGGCTCAAAGGCATAGGCGCATCGCACACGAGGTGCGAGATAGGCCGCGTAGTACCCGATGTGTGAACCGATATCAAGGAAGTCGCGTTTAGGGTCGGCAAAGCGGACTAAAATCGCTTCAGATCCCCAGTCCATATTTGCATTGGTCACATAGATCTCAGTGGATGTTCGGCTTTGTCGCGGCAAAATCATTTTTGAGCCGGTAGGTAGACGCAATTCACTGTCCCGTCGCAGAATGCGTTTGCGAAACTGCAATCTGCTGTATCTAAGCGCCCATTGCAACGCGCCAACCTGTCGAATAAAAGCCCAGCTCACCATTGGGGAATCCTAATTTAAGAGAAGTTGGTCTGCCTTGTACAGAACAAGACGATGTCTAGCGCGCGGCCTCGCCGGGAAACGGAGCTGTCTGTTGTCCGATCACATCGACAACCTGTGAGCGTATCGCATCGTAGTCGGGGGTGCCTGTGAACAGCCGATAGTCCATATGTACGTCTGCGTCTTCACCCACCAGCTGAAACTGCCGCTTTCCGGCGGCCGCCTCATCGGGATGCGCCTTGGCCCACGAATCCTCATCGAAATCGTTACTTTCGACGTCAATCTGCCACACGCGTTTGCTCTCCGCATTGCGGATCAGAAAGCGATAGTAGATGTGAAATTTATCCACAGGGTGAAAATACTCGATCGCTTCGATCCGGTATTGCTTCGCTGGAAACATCTCCAGCAGAAAACCCTTAGTCTGCATCGCTTCCGGCGCGTTCGGGTCGTCATGAAGCCTGCGCAATATCTCGCGCTCCTTGTCTCGCTGCTCCGTTTTGCCGGCGGCAGCATAAGCCGCCACAAGCGTAGTGTGAACCTTCCAGTTATTCGGATCAACCTCGAGTGCTTTTTCAGCATACTTCACTGCCAGATCGCCTTTGTACAAGTTCAGAGCCGCAGTGGCAGCAAGCAGGTTGGCGGCTGCATCGTTAGGATTCGTCTGCAGCACCTGTTCAAAAATGTCGAGTGCCTGCTGTGGCTGATTGGCCTTGAGAGCAGCCAGTCCCTTTTCCGTTATGGTGGCTATCGAAGGTTGAGTTTGTGCGGGCGTTGGCGTCTGTCCCGGTGCATGGATGCAAAAGAGGATTGCGATCCCAAGAAACAAAAGTGGCACGTGTTTACAGAGAGAAGCTTTTCTTTTCATCCCAGGCTCATACTCATACACACAAGCTAGCTATGCTGGCCGCTATGCTCGGGATTGGAGCCAGGTTCAGGGAAATCCGAGTCGTCGCCGTCCAGCCACTCACTGGTGTTGCGGTGCGGGAGCTGGTCGGCAAGATTACTGTGCAGATTCGTGCTCTCAGGCTTGTCACCTGGGGATTGGCTTTCAACGGCGCCCTTTTTTGTGTCGCCATCGTGACGTGCGACATATTTCGTTGTCATGTCAATCACCCGGTCAGGCACCTGGTTGGATAAATCGCCACTGTAGTTGTCGGCTGCCAAAGTTGGCAACCGCCATGTTTGTCCGGCCTATTCCTTGTAGGCCGACGGCTTGGCGGGAGTGATGCGCACGCCCATGCCGTTAAGTTTGCTCCGCCCCTGCGCGGCTTCGGGCGTGTCTGGGTAGCGCTGAATCAGGTTGCGCAGATCCCGAATGCCGGCTTCGCGCTGATTGGAGTCCAGCTCGGCCTGGCCCTTGCGCAACTGTGCCGCCGCTGCTTTGGAACTTCCCGGGAATTGCTCCAGCACTGCATCATAATATTTGATTGCCGTTGGATAGTCGCCCTTACGATAAGCAATCTCTCCCAGATAGAACTGCGCGTTCCCCGCCAGGTCATCCTGCGGATAATACTTGACCACATCGCTGAATTCGCCGACGGCCACATCATACCGGGCGCTGGTGTAATCGCGCAGACCGCTCTGATAGATCTGATCGACGGGCGGGGCCTGCGGTTGCGCTGGCGCTTGCGGAGCCGGCTGGCCGGGCTGCACGGCCGGAGACGGTCCCCCCCCTGGCTGCGTGTTCACGTTCTGCAACTGCGACTGGATATCCTGAAGAGTCTTGTCCATCTTGGCGATTCGCGACTTCAGTTCGTCGACCGAGTCATGTACCCCCTGAATCTGGCCCGCCACCTGATCGATTTTGCCGCCGGATCCGTTCTGCGTATCAAGCTGCTGTTGCAATGTGTTCATTGTCTGGGACATGCGGTTGACGTTGTCAGCAGTTTGCTCGACGAGGTGCTGCAGCACGCCCATGCGCTCATCGTTTGACTGCTGCAGGTGTTGCAGCATGTCTTGGAGTGTCTGGACCTGGGTTTGCAGTTGGATCATCTCTTTCGAGACGGCGCGGGCCGGCTGCGCGGAGACGAGGAGCAGCAGGGCAATAGCAGCCGAAGCAGGGATAATATTCTTCCGCATAATTCCAGTCTCTTGAAGAGCGCATCCTGCGCTCCGGTTTAGTGAGAGCGGCGGCCCAGCCATGATCACCGCGCTGCCGATCATCGTTTATTTGTCGATCGAGAACTGCGCGCGGCGATTTAGTTGCCAGCAACTCTCGTTGGACTCGGTGCAGAACTGCTTCTCCTTGCCATAACTAACCGTGCGTATGCGGTCGGGGCTCATTCCGGCGGTTACTAACGCCTGCTTGGTGGAATTGGCGCGATTTTCGCCAAGTGCCAGGTTGTATTCCGTCGAGCCGCGCTCGTCGGCGAAGCCGCCGATGACAATTTTCAGCGATGGATGCTGATTGAGAAAGTTCGCATTCTGCGAAATAACTGGCTGCGCGTCGCTACGGATGTCATAGCTGTCGAAATCGAAGAAGATGTCCTTCACGTTCTCATGGAAGCTGGCGTCGGTCACATCCGATTCCGTGATCTTGCTGACCGCCGGCGGGGGGACATTGACCGTCACCCGAGCCGTCGCATCGGTCGATCCACCGTCGCCGTGAGCAATCAGGTGGTAGTTTGTCGACTCGGTTGGCTGGACAGTCTTTGTCCCGGCGCTCGGTACCGCACCAATGCCTTCGATCGAAACATCGCTCGCGTCCGTGGTGCGCCAGGATAGGACCACGCTGCCACCCTGATTGACGACACTAGGCGTTGCCGTGAGCGTCGCAGTCGGTGCGGGAGCAGTATTCTTGATGGGCGGTGGTGGTGGCGGCGGGGCTGCCTTCTTACTGCATCCGGCGACAGCAAACAGGGTTGCTAGGCCAGCTAAGAGTGTCAGTGATCTGCGATGCGATGATTTCCGAAAATCGAATTCCACGGTCTCCTCCTTGGGAGTTATGTTCTTAGCCGCTCGCGGGCCATCATGATTCCACCAAGCAGGGCAAGAGAGAAATCTCCGCCTGCCGTCCATCGTAAACCCTACTTCCAACTCCAGTTCGGCATGGCGTTCCATCCCTCATGCGTCAGCTGTTGCTGCTCCGTGCCGTCGGCCAGCGTGGACCAGATCTCCGTGCGTCCATCCTGTTTGCGCTGGAAGACGATGTGCCTTCCGTCAGGTGACCATGAGGGGAAATCGTTCGCGCCGGCCTCATGCGTCAACTGCACCCAGCGCTTGCTGGCGATGTCCATGATGTAGATGTCCTGACCGCCGGGTGCGCCCGGACCATACTTGCGATCCCAGGCGAATGCCAGAAATTGCCCATTGGGAGACCATGAGGGCGACGTTGCGTAGCCTCCGTCGGTCATGCGTTGCACATTGGCGCCGTCTG
>Ga0206959_10127_pt1 | contig 22335 bp, 20 predicted proteins | sample Alteio_BWOrgHeat_31_FD_152971 | JGI IMG/M metagenome (GOLD analysis project Ga0206959, IMG submission 152971) | Enriched cells from forest soil in Barre Woods Harvard Forest LTER site, Petersham, Massachusetts, United States -... | ecosystem: Environmental > Terrestrial > Soil > Temperate forest >...
TGGATTACCGGTAGCAACCGTGGTGATAGTGGACAATTGCCAATCCTTCAAAAACACATTATGGAAGGGCACACCATAGATGGCGCTGGCGACAAAGCGGTGGCGCACGTCGTAATTGGCGAGACCCCAGTCCGCGGCGCGGTTGGCGGGATCCTGATTGGTCACGTCGGTATTGTCCTCGGCTTTGGAAAACGTGTAAGAGCCGAGCAGGGTCAGCCCGCCCGCAAGGCGCTGTTCATACTTTGTGAGCAATCCTTTATACCGCGCGTCTCCGGTTCCATCAGTAAAGTTGATGGTGGAGTAGGTGGGGAAGGGACGGCGAGCCTGGACAGAGGGCGTGGTGCTGGTCACCACGACCGGTAATGGTTGGTTCAGCGGGTAGGAATGGGCTTCACCCGTTGTGGACGAGCCGACATAAGTGACTTCGGCAACACCGCTGCGTCCGACCGCGCGCTGCACACCAATCTGCCAGCGCTGTGTCCGCCCGCCGTGATAGTTGATGTCATATCCCGAGGCGCTGAAAGTGCTGGACGCGAGCGCTGCAGGGAAAGGATTATTCATCGTCAGCGCGGGCTGAAGCGCCGCAGTAAATCCAGTTGCCGGCAGGGCGGAATTGGTAAATGCTCCGGCTTTGGAAATGGGATAGGACGTGAATCCTGAAGGCTGGAACACGTTGTGGGTCAGAGCCTGATAGTAGATTCCATAGCCGCCGCGAATAGAAGTTTTGCCGTTGCCGGTGAGATCGTAAGCGAAACCCAGGCGCGGCGCGAAATTCTTGTAATAGTTGTTGCGGAAGCCGCGCGGCAGGCCGTTCGTGCCTACCTGCACAGCCTGTCCGATCGAAGGAACAAAGCCACCCATGATGTCTTTGGAAGAAGTATCGGGCGACTGGTATTCATAGCGGAAGCCCAGATTCAAAGAGAGCTTACGAGTGGCGCGCCAGTTGTCCTGGATATAGATTCCCTGCTCCCAGTTGATTTCATCGTTGATCTGCGGCCCGATCAAATTCGCGGTGGTGGCCGGGACTCCGAGCAAGAGGTCGGCAATCGCGTTCTTGCTGTAGGCGCCGGTAAAGGTAAAAGTGCCCTGCGGGTTAGCTGAATTGGTGATGTCCATACGGTAATGGCGGAGCTCAAAGCCGATGCGGAGCGAATGGTTGCCAATCTGATGGGAGAACTGGTAGGCGTACTGATAAAGGAAGTGCAGCCGGATGAAGTCGTTCGAGTTGGTGGTCATCGAACTGTAGTTGGAGAGGTTGGTGATGGGTGGCCCACCGGAAATCTCGTTGGGCTGGTTGAGACCCAAAGTTGGCCCCGGGATTCCCAGTATTTGATCCCAGTTCTGCTGGTTTTTCGGCCATTTCTCGTTGTCGATTTTGCTGAAGCTGAAGCGTGCCTCCTGGACGGTTCGCGGGCCGAAGACGTGAGTCCACTCGCCGCCGATATTCCAGTTGTGCTTGATGAGTTGGTTGTAGATGATCTGGAACGGGCCGGTGGAGGTGTCATCCGTGGTCTGCCAATAGGAGGAGTAGCGGCCGAAGAACGTGTTCTTTTCCGACCATGCGTAATCCATGCGTCCTGTGCCCACCTGCAGATTGTTCGGCACGCTGGGATTGGAGGTAAAGTTGTTGGCGTTGCCCGGCTGGTTGGGCGCCGGGAACAGCTTGTTCAACATGTCAACGCCGATTTGGTTTTGGCGGTTGGCGGGGATGACGCCGCCAGCAAAGGGGGCATTTCCGTTGAACGGGTCGGTTATGGCGGGACTGATTCCAGCGAAATTGCCGCCGCGCATGGGATTGGTGGCGACGGTTGCCGCCTGCGCGATCCCCGCGTGCTCCACGGTGCTTTCATAGCCGCCGAAGTAGAAAAGCTTGTTCGCGGTCTTCGGAACGCGACCGCCGATGGTGCCTCCGAACTGGTTACGCTTCAGCGGCGTAACGCCGGCGGAGAAAAAATTGCGGGCGTTGAAGTCTTCGTTGCGAATGAATTCGAACAGATCGCCATGGAGCGTCTGTGTGCCGGATTTTGTAACCAGGGTAACGATGCCGCCAGAGGCGAACCCGGTATCTGCGCCGTAGTTGGCGCCGACGATACCGAATTCCTGAATGGAATCGATGGTGGGGAAGGTCAGGGTCTCTCCCGTCGTTGGATCGTTGTTATCGAAACCGTCGAGCAGAAAGTTATTCTGAATGTCCTTGGCGCCGACGATGTTCATACCGCCGCCGCGGCTGGCAACATTGGAATTCTGCGACATATCGGCTACGCCGGGGACGGTAAGACCGAGCGATCGGAAACTGCGGCCGTTCAATGGAAGGTCGACAATCTGCTTCTCCATGACAACCTGGCGGACCGAACTGTCAGAGGTATCGACCAGCGACGCGGCGGCTTCGATAGTAACGGACTCGGAAACGCTGGAAATCTGGAGCTGGAAATCGATGCGGCTGGACTGGTTGACCAGCAGCGCGATCCCGGTCTTCTGGGTTTTGCCGAAACCGGAGGCGTCGACCGCGATCTCGTAGTTGCCCGGCTGCAGTAAGGGAACTTCGTAGTCACCGCTGTTGTTGGTGGTGGTGGTCCGGGTCTGGCCGTTTCCGATGTTATGAACCACCACATTGGCCGCGGGAATGGCAGCCCCGTCAGGACCTGTGACGGTGCCGAGGAAACTGCCGGTGGTGCTCTGCGCGGCAGCCGAAGCGGCGAACGCCACTCCGGCGGTGAGCACGGCAAGAGCGCGACCGAAAGTGGATGAATGAGAAATCTGAGACGTCGTGGTCTTCATTGCATTACCTCTCCTGAAGTTCTATGGAAGTTCACAGACCGGCCGCGGAAACCGATCACCCCTTGTTTGCTGCGAGCTATTAGGGGACGTTATCATTACTATCCGATTGAAGTCAACGACTATATGGGATGCAGAAGTTGGGGTAATGCGGAATCGGCTAAAGATAAAGTATGTCGCCTAAACAACAATCCGATGTCACGTTGCGTAACGCTGCTCCGGAGGACGCGACCGCCTGCGGGCAGATTTGCTACGATGCGTTCTCTGTCATTAACCAGGCACATGGTTTTCCGCCGGATTTTCCGGCTCCCGAAGCCGCAATCGGATTACTCTCGATGATGTTCTCCAGCCCTGACTTTTACAGCGTGGTGGTTGAACATCAAGGCCGGGTGGTGGGCAGCAATTGTTTGTATGAACGCTCGCAGGTTTCGGTGTGGGTCCGATTACTGTTGATCCGGCAGCGCAAAATCTGGGGATTTGGGCGGATGCTGATGAACGCGGTTATGGATCGCGCAAAGCAGCAGGGAGCCGCGGGGATTCGACTGGTACAGGCGGCATTTCACAATCGCTCCCTCTCGCTATATGCCGGACTTGGCTTCGATATCCGCGAACCGTTGGCCTGCATGCAGGGGCGGACACGCGAGCGGAGTATTGCGGGATGTGCCGTGCGTCCCGCGCAAACCGGCGATCTGGAGGGCTGCAATGCCCTGGCGAGGCAGGGTCATGGATTCGACAGAAGCGCGGAACTGGCTCATGCTATCGCACGCGGCACCGCCCGGGTGGTGGAGCGTGGCGGACGAGTGACCGGATACGCCACGGACCTCACATTTTTCAGTCATGCAACTGCGGAAACCAATACGGATCTGCAGGCGCTGATCGCGTCGGCGGAAGCTTTCGGAGGCCCGGGCATTTTGGTGCCGGAACGGAACAGTGCTTTGTTCCGATGGTGCCTGGCGAACGGCCTGCGGGTTGTGCAACCGATGACCTTGATGAGCGTGGGGCTATACAGCGAACCGGCTGGAGCATGGCTGCCGTCGATCCTTTTCTAAATGGGAGCGATCCCATATACAATAAGTGGACGTTCGGACGGCGAATCGCCGCTCCTCACCACCTGTAAAGGAACAGGAAAGGAAGAAGATCAATGAAAACAGCAGCGTTCGCTTTGGCCGTGGCCGCCAGCGTGGGTTTGGCGCAGGGTCAGGCAATCCATGAAGCAGTCGATATCACGAATGCACAGATACATGAGGTATTGAAGTTCGCTCCTCCGGCGGTGGATCAGCAGCTCCGCGTCGTGGACCTGGGCGAACTGCAACTGGCGGTGGGAATTGTGCACCGCGGAAAGACTGGCGCGCCGGCCGCGGGTGGCGGGGCAGGCCGGGCAGCCGCGGGTAAGGCCGCTGCGCCAGCTCCTGTACGCTGCGGCGTTACGGAAACACCGGCAGGGGCCGAGACCAGCCCTCCTGGGATGATTTCGCATGACTTTGAGACGGAAACCTACATCGTTACCTCCGGCGAGGGAACACTGGTGACGGGTGGGCAGATTCTAAATGGTGCGCGCTCCGGGCCCGACAGCGAAGTGACAAAAGTTCTCAACGGAATTTCGTGCAGCGGCCGGTCAGTGGGCAAGCTGGTGACAAGGCATTTGGTGGTGGGTGATGTGGTGATCATTCCGGCCGGCGTTCCGCACGGATGGTCCGAGATCGCCGACCACGTCGATTATTTGAGCGTGCGGCCCGATCCGAAGAAGGTTCTGGAAAAGAACTACCTCAATCCGCACATGTCGAAGTAGCCAGAACCCGGTTAAGCAAACCCAGGTAAATAAGAAGCCGTCGCGAACCCGCGGCGGCTTTTTTACGTAGGTGAATGCAATGGCGTCATGGATTCAGGATTTCCGGTTCGGCGCACGGATGTCGGGGCGGAACTCCGGTTTCAGCGCGATGGCAGTGGTCGTGCTGGCGGCCGGGATCGGCGCGAATTCTGCGATGTTCAGCATCGTTGCAATTTGACTCCGATTTGGACATCCGTTTCCCGCAGCCGTTCCGGCTTCAGGGGGCGGTCCAGTAATGGAAATTCCCACGACGAACCGCACGATCTACGGCATCGGGCACTCCAACCAGGAATGGCCGGCATTCGTTGCATTGCTGAAGAAGCACGGCATCGATAAGCTGATCGACGTGCGAAGTGTGGCGCACTCGCGCTTCCCGCACTTCAACGAGGGTGCCTTGCGGAGAGCGCTGGAGGGCAGGTACGAGCACTGGCCCGTCCTTGGCGGGCATCGTCGCTTCAGTAAGTGGGCGGTCGAGCGAGCGGTGGAGCAGTTGCTCAATCAGGCCGGCTCCCAACGCCTGTGCCTGATGTGCAGCGAGTCCCGCTTCGAGGAGTGTCACCGGCATTCGTTGCTGACGCCGATCATCGTCCGGAGGGGTTGGACGGTGCTCCAGATCAACAGGTCAGGTGGATTGACCGAAGATCGCGGGCCTCGGCAGCAGAGCCTGCTCTAGCCAGATGACCGACCGGCAAAAAACGAAAAAAAACTGGCCCGAGCGGTCAATCCTCAGACGGCGGCTTTAGCCGCGAGCGCGCATATTCTGGGTCACGCATGGCAAACTCCGTCAGAACATCGATGACGCCAGCGCGCATGTATAAGCTGCGCTTTTCCGGGTCTGTTCGTTACTCTTCCTGTGCCACCTGCAGAATTGACACGGCGACCTCGCATTCAGTTCGCTCTATGGGGAGTTCGCCAGTAAAATCGCGTCTGCATGCCACGGCCACACTATTCCCGCATCTTTGGCCGGCCTCCGAGAGCTTACGAGCCAAAGCGAAAAAGCAGCTTTTCAACTGGTTGAAAGCTTCTCGAGTTTTTACTTGGAACTGACAGCCAAGAAGTCGGCGCATGCCGCAGTCGAAGAAAGCACGAAAAATATGCTGTGCGCGTGGCTTCAACTGCGCCGCTCGTGGAATTCATGAGAACTTTAGAAACCCACGGCAGAGCGCTGTATCCGAAGCTGGCGGAAAGGTTGCGGACAATTCCTGGCGTCTCATCGGTCAGTCTCGCAGCTACAGTACCGTTCGGAATTGTTCGCTGGGGAAAAATGTGTGGCGCGGCGATCAACCGGTGAGGGCGAAGCAGCGCGGTCGCAATACAACATCGTGAGCCCTGGTTATTTCCGGGCGATGGATATTCCACTGCTGCGAGGGCGGGCATTTACGGAAAGCGATGCCACTGGGCCGGCGCGAGTGGCGATTGTCGATCAGAAGCTGGCCACGGCGCTGTGGCCGTCCGGCGACGCAATCGGGAAGACAATCCGGCTGGAAGACAGCCGGGCGGGAACGCCGAAAGAAGCGGAAGTTGAGGGCATTGCGGGTCCGATTCGGGACGAGCTAATGGGCGACACTGATTTCCAGCCGCACGCCTGGGCGTCTTTGGCCAGGAGTATCAATCCGATGTCACGTTCCACCTGCGGATAGCGGAAGGCGCGGCTGCGGATTCGGTGCTGCGCGAAGCGAGGCGCCTGATTCGCGAAGAAGACGCGCAGTTGCCGATTCTGAAACTGCAAAGCTTTCAAAGCCATATGGAGGTGAGCATCGACTTTTGGATCGTCCGGATGGCGGCGCGGATCTTCGCCGTGTTCGGTCTGGTCGCGCTGCTGGTGGCGTCAATTGGGCTGTATGGCGTCCGCGCTTACACGGGGGCGCGGCGGACGAGAGAAATCGGAATTCGTATTGCAATTGGCGCGAATGCGCGGGAGGCGGTGGGATTGATTCTGCGCAAGGGCTTGCGGGGGAGTCTGGTGGCGGCGGGGATTGGACTTGGCCTGTCATTGCTGGTTGGCCGGCTGCTGGCGGCGATGCTGTTCGGTGTGAGCGCTGCCGATCCAGTAGTGTTTGGAGGAGCGGCGGCGATGCTGGTGGCAATATCGTTGGTGGCGTGCTGGCTGCCGGCAAGGCGCGCCGCCCGCGTGCAGCCCATGACCGCGCTTCGGACGGAATAATCGGTTCTTCGGCGCACCAACTGTTAGAATGGAGTCGGTAAAGGGGGCGCAACGGTTTCGACGGGATTGAATCGAGATGGTGAGGCGTGCCGGGTTCCGAGCTCCCGTAAAACGATCGGAAAACCAAAACTGCCAACACGCAGTTTGCATACGCTGCTTAATTAAACACTAAGCGCGTCGCTCGGGTAAGTCAGCCCACGGGCTTGCCAACGAGTGTCATCTTAGTGGGATAGGGTGCAGGCTTCGGTCCGGAGCTGAGACCCGAGATCAATCGGACTAGTCCATAACTTTCTTGCTGGTTCTTTGGTTGTGGGCGAAACTTCAGAACAGGCTACGCACGTAGTCTCTACATTTCGGGCTTTCTCGGACGGGGGTTCAATTCCCCCCGCCTCCACCAAATAACTGCCTTGCAATGATCGGCTTATAGAGAAAACTATAAGCCGATTTATTATATATTTCTACGCAAACATAACATCCTAGGAATTTTCACCACATAAGCCCCGAATGGGGTAGTGGCCCTTGCTTTGCATTCGACTATCCAAAGATGCCGATCGTGCCATTAATCGAGCGTTCGTTCAACCCTGCTGAATCAGCGCACCTTCTCGCTTGCCGACTTTCTTAAGCGCCACTTCGAGATCACTAAATTCCTCCGGACTCAATTCAGAGAACACTCTCTTCAAGGTGGAGTATGCATCATGCATCGGTTTCCAGCATGACCCCGTTCGGCGCCGACCACGGTCACCTTCGGACGGTGCTTGCACGGTAAAGTGCCGGTGCCCCTATTCAGGCGATAGAACGAACCACGCCGCCATCGGCCCGAACTGCCGCTCCGTTGATTGCGGATGCCAATGGACTCGCAACGAACGCAACCACAGACGCGATCTCTTCCGGCGTGGCGAAGCGTCGAAGAATTGAGCTGGGACGGGCCTTCTCGAAAAACTCCTTTTCAACCTCATCACGTTCGACACCCTTCTCCGTGGCGAGACTCTTTACAAATTCGGCGACCCCCTCAGATTCGGTCGGGCCCGGCAGTACAGCGTTTACAGTCACAGCCGTACCAGCCGTGGTTTCAGCCAGGCCACGAGATATGGCGAGTTGGGCAGTCTTGGTCATGCCGTAGTGAATCATCTCCACAGGAATCTGCAGGGCAGACTCGCTTGAGATGAAGATAATGCGGCCCCAGTTGTTTCGCTTCATAGCCCCAATATAGTGGCGGCTCAATCGGACTCCGCTCATCACATTCACTTCGAAAAAGCGACGCCAATCGTCGTCACTGATCTGTTCAAAGGGCTTCGGCTCGAAGATGCCAAGATTGTTTACGAGGATGTCTACCGAGGGAAAACGAGTACTCACAGCATGCGCTCCAGCCTCGGTGCCCAGATCCGCTGCGATTCCGTAGGCCGCGCTGCTGTTTCGCACCGCTTCGTCCACGCGTTCCTGTGTGCGGCCATTTATTATGACGGCCGCTCCTTCCTTCGCCAGCGCCGTCGCGATAGCAAGACCAATGCCGGCGGTCGATCCAGTCACAAGAGCCGTTTTACCGTCGAGTTGAAGATTCATAACAATATGTATAAGATGCGCAATGCGTAGCGGGCGGTGTATCGCTTTCGACCTCTCAGGTTGCTCCCGCCCCACGGTCGCGCGGACCGGCACCCTTCGCCGTCACCACAGGAACGATCCGATAGTCCGCGAGGAAGACGAGATTATGCAGATCGCTCGACGCGATCGCGCGGAGAATCGATAGCTGCGCTGCCGCATCCTCTTCGCCGAAAACGTTCAACGGCCAGTCACGCACGGTCGTGCCTCGAAGATGAGGGTGGTGGAAGCCGGCTCCGAAATAGGCCTGGAGCACAATGGGCTCGATGCCGGCGGCACGCTGTTCAGGCCAGCTCAACGTCCAGGATGCGTTCAGTCCTCCATCTGATGTGCGCCATAATCCCGATTCGGCGAGCTCTCCGGTGTCGCAGAGCAAGCTTGTGTTCATTTCGTTCAAAACCTGGCGGGCGACAGGCGCCAGCAGTTTCACTGCCTTCTCGAAATGAGCTTCCTTATCCTTTCGACTTACAGAGCCGCCGTGCGTACCGTCCCGAAGGTCCTCAAAGTGGCGTCTCAGGCTGGTGATGTATGCCGGCGTCGTACTTTGTGACATCACGCACCTCCTTATGTATGTGATGCGGCGGCATCGAGCCGGGGGCGAACTTCTGCTTCCGCCCGGAACCAATCCTCGTCAGGTGAATCATTCGGACAGCCGCGTTCCCCCCAATAGAAATAGGCCAGGCGGCGATCGCTTCCCGATCTAATCCGGGATGTTCAATTTCGAGGCCAATCGCCTCATCGCTTCTTTGTACAGGTTCTCCCTGCGTCAAGACGATTTCTCCTTTGGCTTTAGCTCTCACGTCACGACCTCGAAATCAATACAGCACAGCGCCCACGGTTCCACAAGGGCGTTGACGGCCCCCGTCTGTCTATTTCGGAGCTGCGCCTGTCGCCACATCTAATTCCCCTTTTGCAAGCAGGTAATCCAAATCGGCACGCAGCAGATTAGCCTGCGCAGAAGCTTCTCCCGCCTTCGCCCGCCAATCTGCAAAAGCCAGGCTGACTCCCAGGATGTACCGATCACCGTCCAGGCGGCGGGTCTCGCGTGCCTGCTCCAGCGCAGCGCGAGCGGTGGTCGTCATTTCTTTCGCAAGTTCCAGGTTGCGGTAGCTTTTCTCCACCTGAAGCGTGACGCGTCGTTTCAGGCGCTGGACATTCTCCTCGGCTTGCAGAACCTGAGCTTCGCCTTCTCCTGCGGCGGCTGAACGCTTCCCCCAGTCGAACACGTTCCAGTTCATTCGCAGGCCGATCGAGCCGTTGTTGTGAACCAGGAACGGCGCACCGTTCTGATACGTGTACTGCGCGAAGGCGCCGACGTCGGGAATATAGTTCGCCCTTGCGATTCGAACACCTTGCCGTGCTTTTTCGGCCGCTTGCAACGCGGCTCGAATTTCCGGATTTTGGTTAATCGCCAGATCACGGTATTCGGCCAGGGAGAGCAGCGACGATTCGGCATCCGTCGGAATGGGCTGAAGCTCCAATTCAGTGTCGATGGGAAGACCGATCAGCTCGTTCAGGTCGCCGGTCAAATCGGAGATCTGGTTTTCGAGTTTGCTGAGCTGATACTTGCTCTGAAGCAGACTCGTCTTCTGGCCGAGAACTGCAACATCCAGCAGGTTTCCCGTGGAAACACCGTCGGTGTTTTCCTTCAAACTCTGCTCGCAGCGGAGATCTGAAGACCCACCGCCTGGATCTCAAGCCGCCCGATAAGAATCTCGATGTACTTCTGGCGGACTTGCAATGCGACCTCGTTTTCCGCCTTCCGCAGATCGGCCTGTGATGCTCTCAGATCTGCTTCGGCAACACGGCGGGCTGCGCGGAGCTTGATTAGTTGCGTCAGAGGCTGCTCCACGGTCGTGTTGGCTATGAAAAAACTGTGGTTCCCCTGATTAATGAGGACGGTTGATCCGGGCAACAGACCAATCCCGGGATACGTACCCAAAGATCCCGCCGGAATCGTCAGGTTTTGCGTCCTCGCGACTTCGAACAGCCCGGCATCTGTTTTCACTTGCGGTAGTTCGTCGGCGCGAGTTCCCGCCGCACGATATTGATTTCCGCCGACTTTTGCTAGCGAGTCCGGGCTGAAATCAAGGAGTTGCAGCAGAATCTATAACTGGTTTATGTAGTATTAGGCCGAAAGGATTTCAGCCGGATCGGGCTTCAAGGCCTAAAAGGTTAAATTGCATCGCAACGGATGGCCAGTGAGGTCCCACGTTTTATTTGGCAATAATCGCAGGATTCACCACCGGGCACGATTATTCGACCAGCGGCTGTCAAGGCGAGCAACGATTTTCAGCGGATTCCGCGTTTCCGAAGGCGCGCCGGTAGGCAACGGGCGTCGTTCCGACGATTCCGCCGAAATGCTCCCGTAATACGGATGCCGACCTGAACCCCGCCGCGGTGGCGACCTGCTCGATCGAGAAGTTGGTTGTTTCCAACAATTCCTGTGCGCGGCGGACACGCGCCCCCGCAATCCAACGGACCGGCGTCGTACCTACTTGTTCAAGAAACCGTCTGCTCAATGTTCGCGTGCTCACGGCCGCATGCCTCGCGATAGCGGATAACGAGAGCTGCTTGCCGATATTCTGCCCGAGCCACAGCAACAGCGGTCCCATCGACTCGACGACAGTAGGTTGTTCGTAAACAATAAACTGAGCCTGTCCGCCCGAGCGCTCCAGCGGCATCACGACGGCGCGAGCGGCACGTGCCGCAATTTCGGCGCCCAGATCGCGTCGCACCAGGTGGAGACACAGATCGAAACCCGCGGCGGCGCCTGCCGATGTCAATACGTTTCCGTTGTCCACGTAAAGCACGTCGGGGTCAACGCTGATTGCGGGGTGACGCCGAGCCAATTCCTGAGCCGCGAGCCAATGCGTCGTCGCCTTGAGTCCGTCAAGCGTGCCGGTTTGCGCAAGAATGAATGCGCCGGTACAAATCGAGGCAACACGGGCGCGACGGCTTACAGCGGCTCGCAACGCCCGAAGGACTTCCTGTGGAATGGGCCGGTCGATGTTGTCGATTCCGGGGACAATTACCGTGTCAGCGCGTTTCAGCAACGACAGCCGCCAAGGCACCTGGAGCGTTAGATGCGCCGACTCGACCTGCGGCTGTTGGCTACATGTCCGCACCTCATAACAGGGCCGCTCTTCGGCGTTTCGGGCGAGCGCGAACACTTCCAAAGGAGTGGCGAGATCACCGAGGACCACGCCGTCGAACGCCACAACCGCCACCAGGTGCGGGCTTGCCGGGCTGCCCCGGCGACTTGGCTTAAATCCTGCGAAGACTGTCTTTTTAGCCACTGGTCGAATTATCCCGCATTTTCTACGATCAAAAGCGAAAGAAAGGACCCGCGCCTGTGCCAGCTCACCCAGCCTTACTTGCGATGGATTACTTCGGCCCGGCGATCAGCGCCATTCTCTTCGTGCTCAGCATGTCGTTCGTGCCCGAGCCGACGCGACTCAGATTCAATGCGATCTTCGCTGCCGGCGCAGTCGGCGTGTACTTGAACGGTGGATTCGGGGTATGGGAGTTGCTTTATCCGGCCTTAGCCACTCCTGTTGTTTATCGTGGTCTGCGGTCACCTCGGTATATCGGCCTCGCCTGGTTGATGCATGCGGCCTGGGACCTTCCTCATCATCTGTGGGGCAATCCGATCTGGCCTTTCATGCGGACATCGTCGTTCGGCTGTATGATCTTTGATGCCCTGATCGCCGTCTGGTTCCTCGCCGGAGCACCGTCGCTCATAGCCGGCAGATCTCCAGCCTCTCGACAACGTGCGGAAGAGCCGATGCACCGGGAGCCAGCTGCTCAATACCCGCGATGAGGCGCGTTCGTCGGTTGAAACCATTGTCCCTGGTGTTGTCCTTGGCAGCCCCACGGGAAGCCTGCCGTGACATTGAACGATCAAGCAGGTTCCATCAACCTCTATGTCTTTGGTGTTCGGTGTAATGGGCGTAGCTTGAGAAGGATCAATCCTGCCAAATGGCAGAAAGTGCAAAAGGAGAACATCATGTCGGGAATCAAAGATAAGGTCGTCGCGATCACCGGCGCCAGCAGCGGTATCGGGGAGGCGACCGCGCTCCTCCTCGCAGAGCGCGGCGCGAAGCTCGCGCTCGGCGCACGCCGAGCGGATCGCCTTGAGGCCCTCGCCGACGGTATCGCTAAAGCGGGCGGCGAGGCAGTCTATGCGCCCACAGACGTAAAACTACGCGACGATTTATCAAACCTCATAAAGCTGGCATGCGAGCGCTTCGGCAAGCTCGACGTGCTCGTCAACAACGCCGGCGTTGCGCCAATCTCTCTTCTCGACGAGCTCCGGGTGGACGACTGGGAGGAGATGATCGACATCAACCTGAAAGGCGTTCTATACGGCATCGCCGCCGCGCTGCCCGTGTTCCGCCGTCAGGGTTTCGGACATTTCGTCAATGTCATTTCTACAGCCGGAATTCAAATCACGCCAACCATGGCGGTATATGCCGCTACCAAGAACGCAGTGCGTACGATCACGGAGGCCTTGCGGCAGGAAGCGGGCGATAAGCTGCGCGTGACGGGCGTTTCACCCGGATTTGTCCAGACGAACCTCGCGGATTCCATGACGAATCCTGCGGTCAAGGCCCAAATTGTTGAGCGGTCGGAAAAGATGGGGATACCACCCGCGGCGATCGCTCGCGCCATTGCGTTTGCAATCGAGCAACCGACTAACGTCGATGTGGGAGAGATTATCGTACGTCCCACTGCGCAGGCTTGAATCCCGAGTGGCTGAGGCGTGACTTTTGCGACCCAGAGCGCTTCGTAGGCATCGAACCCCGTAGGGCGGCAGCCGCTTTTTGCGCCCGGGAACCCGGTCTGGCATGATGGGCCTGGGAAAAGCGATAGCCAATCAATATGAAGAGTCCCCCCGGAATCGCGGCAAGCGAGATGCATTTCAATGACGCTGCGAGTGCAGCGCAGCCAGCTGAACCTGAATCGAAGACGGCGCCGAATATCGCTGCGCCATCGCAGGCCGAATCCTTACGAGCGGCGGAGAAGCAAACGCTGGAAAAGATGGCGAATGGCGCAAGCCTCTCAGAGGTTCTGAACGATCTATGTGTCTCGATTGATGCTCACGGCTCCCCTGTTACTTCAATGGTTTGTTTGCTGGACGGCGAGTGGCTCTCGCCGTGTGCTGGGCCCCACATTCCCGCCACATTTAAGGCCGCCATCACACCCTGGCGGATCGGCCCAGACAGGGCCTCCTGTGGTGCCGCTGCAATTACCAAACAGCGGGTGATCGTTCCGAACATTTCCAACGATCCGCGGTGGCCAGACGACGCTCGCGATTTGACCCTCAGTCACGGCTTCGTGGCAGCCTGGTCCGAACCGCTCATTTCGAAAGATGGTGAGGTTCTGGGCACGTTCGCAATGTACTATCCGGAAGCGCGGATACCGAAGAACAGCGACTTTGAGTTGATTGCCGGGGCTGGCCACATTGCTCGCATCGCGATCGAGATCGAGCAGTCACACCTCGCCCTCAAGAAGGCTCTCGTCGAAATCAAGAACTCTGAAAACAGACTGCGGACCATCATTGACACGATTCCTACCTTGGCCTGGGCTTCTCGTCCCGACGGCTCGGCGGAATTCTTCAACCGACGCTGGCTGGATTATTGCGGCCTTTCTTCGGAGCAGGCATCAGGCTGGGGATGGACATCTGCCGTACACCCCGACGATCTGAACAGGGTCGCCGAGTACTGGCGATCGATTCTTGCATCGGGCGAGTCAGGAGAAATCGAAGGGCGCTTCCGGCGCTTCGACGGGGCGCATCGTTGGTTCATGTTTCGCGCCAGCCCGCTACGAGATGAATCCGGGAACATTGCTCAATGGTATGGAACGAACACCGACATCGAAGAGCGGAAATGCGCCGAAGAGGCCCTCAGGTCGAATGAACAGAAGTTGCGTCAGATCGTCGATACCATTCCCGGCATGGTGTGTACCCTGAGTGCCACTGGCGAAGTGCAACTCCTGAACCGCCAGGTGCTGGAATACTTCGGCAGGACCAATGAGGAACTGAAGGATTGGACCACCAGCGATGCCGTCCATCCGGACGACCTTCCTCGCGTGATCGACTTGTGGAGACGCTCAGTCGAAACCGGGCAACCGTATGAGTATGAGCTCCGCCAGCGTCGCGCCGACGGTGTTTACCGCTGGTTTCAATCTCGCGCGCTCCCTGTACGAGACACAGAAGGTCGTATCACCGGCTGGTACATGTTGTTGACTGACATTGACGACCGGAAGCGCGCTGAGGATACCCTCCGGTCGAATGAGCAAAGGCTACGTCTGATCATCGACTCCATTCCAGGGCACATTCTCACCTTGAGTGCGGCAGGCGAGGTCGAACTTGTCAACCGGCAAGCCTTGGAATATTTTGGCAAGACGACAGAGGAAATCAAGAATTGGGCGGCCAGCGACGCTGTCCATCCGGATGACCTTTCTCGCGTGATCAACGCATGGAGGAACTCGGTTGAAACCGGACAGCCGTCTGAGGATGAGCATCGTGAGCGTCGAGCCGATGGCGTGTACCGTTGGGTCCACCTGCGAGCTCGTCCGCAACGTGATGCCGAAGGCCGTATAGTCCGTTGGTTCAACCTGGTGACGGATATCGACGAGCGCAAGAAAACAGAAGGGGAGCTGCTCCGCAGCAAAGCCTACCTGACTGAAGCGCAGCGACTGAGCCTGACCGGCAGCTTCGGCTGCAACCTCTCCACCGGAGAGATGTTCTGGTCGGACGAGACTTTCCGAATTTTTGGATACGACCGATTCACCCAACCCACGGTGGAACGTGTTCTGGAACGGATTCACCCGGGAGACCGGGCTTTAGTCCAGGAACGCATCGATCAGGCATACCGCGATGCAAGAGATTGTCATGTTGAATGCCGCCTTTTTTTGCCTGACGATTCGGTCAAACATGTCCGCATTGTGGCTCATGCATCGCAAACTGAGTCAGGAATGATCGAGTTTATTGGAGCAGTGATCGATGTCAGTGCGCAGTGGCAGGCGAGAGCTGAATTGCAGAAGGCTTTAGAGGAAATTGCCAAATCGGAGACCGAACTTCGAACGATCATCGATGCAATACCGCAGCTCATCATCACTATTGGGGCAGACGGAGGCTTTCTGTCTGCGAATCAGGCGGTACTTGAGTACACGGGCCTGACAAAGGAAGAGGTTGACTCGGAGCGCTTTCGGGAGGTCTTTCACCCGGAAGATTCCGAGAGATTGCGCGATGAACGCGAAGCGGCGATCTTGCGTGGAGAGCCATTCGAGTACGAACGACGAGTTCGCCGCAGGGACGGTCAGTTTCGTTGGTTCCTGGTCCAATACAACCCGCTGCTGGACGAACGGGGAAAGGTCACCCGCTGGTATGCGACCGGCACCGACATAGACGATCGCAAACAGGCAGAGGAACGAACGCGGCAAGAGAACGTCGCGTTGCGAGAGCAAATCGACCAGGTATTCATGTTCGACGAGATCGTAGGATCTTCACCAGCCCTGAAGGGTGTCCTCTCCGGTATTTTGAAGGTCGGCCCCACTGATTCCACTGTCCTGATTACGGGCGAAACGGGCACTGGCAAAGAATTGATCGCGCGCGCTATCCATAAGAGTTCACAGCGTGCCGGCCAACCTTTTGTTACGGTAAATTGCGCCTCGATTCCCTCATCGCTCATCGCTTCAGAACTGTTCGGCCACGAAAAGGGAGCCTTTACTGGTGCTCTCCAGCGCCGCCAAGGTCGTTTTGAGCTGGCGCACCTTGGCACCATATTCCTCGATGAAATCGGTGAGCTTCCCGCCGAGACTCAAATTGCATTGCTTCGCGTAATCCAGGAGCGACAATTTGAACGAGTCGGAGGTAGCCGCGCCATCCCTACTGATGTTCGAATAATAGCCGCTACTAATCGCGATCTGCCGGCGGCAATTGCTGCGGGGTCATTTCGCGCCGACCTCTTCTACAGGCTGAATGTTTTCCCGATCGACGTGCCACCTCTCCGCGAACGAAGAGAAGACATTCCTATGCTGGTTGAGTACTTCGTGAAGCGCTACGCCGACAAGGCACACAAGCAAATCACCAGGATCGACAAAAATACGCTTGCGCGTTGCCGGTCATATCATTGGCCAGGTAATATTCGTGAGTTGCAAAATATCGTCGAGCGATCTGTTATCTTGTGCACCGGCGATACCTTACGGATCGATGAAGCCTGGCTTTCAAGTCCGGACGCATCTCGCCCGAAGTCATCAGGTCCTCTAACGGAGTCCCTCCATAGCTACGAGAAAGAACTCATCGAAGCGGCTCTTGCGGCCAGCAGCGGGAGAGTTGCCGGTCCGGATGGAGCTGCCGCCAAACTTGGAATTCCGCGCTCTACACTGGATTTGAAAATCAAGCAGCTCGATATCAAGAAACACACCTTCCGATAGTCACCTCGTTCAACTCCCGGAATCCTGGCATTTCCCCGGATTCTGTCACGCAGCTTGCTCCGCCGATGCCCTATTTTCAGTCAGATACAGATGGGCGCCCGGTTGCACTGTCGGAAGCCGGTATTTGGATTAAGGACTGCCATCCGGCGCAAAGTCGAAGTGCTACACGGGTGAAATGGCCTGAATCGATGGCTTTCAGGATTGAGACCGCAGCGCGTGGAAGATGTACGGTTTTCATCCTGAGTGGCCGCATCGAAAAACAGGCGGTAGCGGAGTTGAACAAACTACTTGAAAACCAAGCCGAGCGGGAAGACATAGTTTTGGATTTGAAAGACGTTGGCGTAGTCGATCGCGACGCAATGTGTTTCTTCGCGCGTTGCGAGGCGGATGGCGTTCAGCTCGAGAACTGCACTTCCTATATTCGCGAATGGATGGAAAGAGAAAAGGATTGATCGTCGCATCAAGACAGTGACCCGCTCAGCGCGGCAGTATTCAAACAGAGTGAGAAAGGCACAGATAGATAAATGAAAGGCACCTACAAAGCGGTGGAGGTTTCCGAGCCGGGCGTTCTGCGCGTAGTCGAGCGGCCGATCTCTGAGCCTGGACCGGGTCAAGTTCGAATCCGTGTGGAGGCATGCGGGATCTGTCACACCGATGCGGCCACGATAAGCGGCGCTTATCCCGGGCTGACTCTGCCCCGCGTTCCTGGACATGAAGTCGTTGGGCGCATCGAAGCCCAGGGCAGCGGAGTGTCGCGGAAGATCGGGCAACGGGTAGGTGTCGGCTTGATCGGCGGCGAGGATGGCGTATGCGAGCCGTGTAGACGGGGAGATGCGGTTAACTGCCAGAACCCAGTAGTTTTGGGTGTGACCGTGGACGGTGGATATGCGGAGGTGATGATCGCTGAGGCGCGGGCCATTGCCTCCATTCCTGATGAGCTCAGTTCCGCGGAGGCTGCCCCTTTGCTGTGTGCGGGCATTACGACTTATAACGCCCTTCGCAACGCCGGCTTGCGTGGCGGAGATCTTGTGGCCGTGCAGGGCATTGGTGGTCTGGGGCATCTGGGCGTCCAGTTTGCGCGGCGTCTGGGATTCCATACCGTCGCGATCGGCCGTGGCAGCGACAAGGAAAAGCTCGCGAAGCATCTCGGAGCACACGTCTACATCGACACGGCCCTCGACGACGCCACAGCGGTATTGCAGCGCATGGGAGGAGCGCGCGCAATTCTCGCAACCGCGCCAAGCGGCGACTCCATGGGGCCGCTTGTATCCGCTCTTGCTGTTCGCGGCAAGCTCATCGTCGTAGGCGTGCCGCAGGATCAGATCCAATTGAGTGCGTTCCCGCTGGTGTTTGGCGGGCGCTCGGTCTACGGCTCGCTCACTGGCACGGCGATTGAACAAGAAGACACGCTGGCCTTCAGCGTCCTCGAAAATATCCGCCCGATGATCGAGACCGCTCCGCTCGAACAGGCCGCGGATGCTTACGCTCGCATGATGCAAGGGAAAGCACGGTTTCGCATGGTGTTGGTTACGAAGGACGTGAAATAACGCGCACCACGGTAAGGAGAAGAAATGTCGCCGAAAGCAACGCGAACGACAAAGACAGAATCCAAAGCGATTTCTGCTGAGATTGGGAATCCAGTGCCGGAAGCGGAGATTAGACTTCGCGCGTACGAAATTTTTATGGAACGTGGCGAACAACCGGACCGCGATCTGGATGATTGGCTCCAGGCCGAACGCGAACTGCAACGCGGAGGCCTCTGAAACGAGCACCCGGTTTAGGAAACAGCATCCCGCAGTAAAGGAGGCCGATATGAATCTAACAATACGCAGTCTCGGATTGCCGACCTTGTTGGCGGGTGTGCTGCTCGTGAACGGGACGAATCCGCAAGACGCAGCTCGTGCACAGATGCCGGACCACAGGTCCGCGGGGGATGCCGGGGAAACGACGCAAGCAAAGATTGCCCGAGCAATGTCGGCTGGACCGGTCGAGGTCGCGAAGTCGGCTCGAATCGTTGATAGCGATGGGCAAGGCACGATCGTGCTGCGGGAGGGAACAAACGGTTTCACCTGCATGCCGGGAAATCCGCGAATAATCGGCGACCCGCCTATGTGTGCGGACGCTGCAGCGAGGCAATGGTCAGCCGATTTCAAAGCTCGCAAACCGAAGCCCACCAACACGGAGCCAGGCATTGTCTACATGTTGGCCGGGGCCACTCAGCGCAGTGATACTGATCCGTACGATATGACCGGTCAACCCATCGCGATTGGCCCGCACTGGATGATTATGTGGCCATTTGATCCCAAAGCCACCGGCCTGCCAACCACGCACAAGGCGACGGGCGCCTACATCATGTGGGCTGGATCGCCCTATGCCCACCTCCATATTATGGGACGCCCCTGACGGAACTGGATGTGATGATTCGACGCTTTGCAATCGCGATCCCCGTTGTGGCTGTTCTCGTAATAGCCGGCCTCTTGCTTATGGCGCGGCGGCCGGCGATCGCCCCAATTGAGCGCCCAAGCGCAGGGAGATTCTCTGCTGAATCAGTCGCCAAAGGAGAGGCCCTCGCCGCGGCTGGACGTTGTGCCTCCTGTCATACGGGACCGGGTGGACAACGATTCGCGGGCGGGTACGGAGTAAATACGCCGTTCGGGGTCATCTATGGGACGAATATTACTCCGGACCCAAAAAGCGGTATCGGGACATGGTCGATTAAGGCCTTTATCCGCGCTATACGCGAAGGCGTCGCTCGCGACGGTTCTCATCTCTTCCCGGCGTTTCCTTACTATGCTTACACCAAACTATCGGATGACGACCTGGAGGCGTTGTACGCCTACCTTATGACCCGTCCCGCTGCCACCGCGTCGGTTCCAGCGAACACGCTTCCGTTTCCCTTCAAGATCCGTGCTCTACAGGAAGGCTGGAAGCTTCTGTTCTTTAAGAGCGAACGCTTTCAAGTCAACCTCTCCAGGGGCGACGAATGGAATCGCGGGGCGTATCTGGCCGAAGCACTGAGCGACTGTACGACCTGTCATACTCCGCGCAACTCGCTGGGGGCAGAACGAACTGCACGCGCTTATGCCGGTGCGGTGATCGATGGCTGGATTGCACCAGCGCTCAATGAGACTAATCCCTCACCTGTTCCATGGACACAAGAGGAGTTATTCACGCACCTGCGCAGCGGGGTCACCGCGCTGCACGGAACGACCGGCGCCACCATGACTCCAGTCATTCGCGAAGGTCTGGCGGTTCCCGCCGTGCCCGACTCCGATGTTCGTGCGATCGCCGTCTACTTCAGTGACATCGACCACGCAGACGCTCGCGCACACGGCATCGAGGCGCGAACACGTGATGCGATTGCGAGCTCGTCTCTTGGTAGTGGTCAGGAGCGCGATCCCGATGCTGAACTCTTTGCAGCCGCGTGTGTCGCCTGCCACTACAATTCCGGTGCTACCCCTCTTCCGGCACGACCGGAATTAGCGCTCAGCAGCGCGCTTAGTCTGCCGGAGCCGACCAATTTCCTTCAGGTAGTGCTCAACGGTGTAAGCAATACGGAAGGTGCGCCGGGATTGGTGATGCCGGCCTACGCGTCATCACTCACTGACGGCGATATCGCGAGGCTCGCGGCCTATCTGCGTCGGACGCGCACAAAATCCCCGCCGTGGATTGATTTGGAAAAGAAAGTCTCCACAATCCGCCGGCAGTCGGCGGCGTCGCACTGACCGAAAGAGAGAACAGGAGCCATGCAGGCATGACGATATTCAATCTCAACGGCCGCAGGGTTTCGGTGCACAGCCCTGTCAAAACCCCGTTACTGTGGGTCATTCGCGACGAGATGGGCCTCTCAGGCACCAAATTCGCTTGCGGAATCGGCATGTGCGGCGCCTGCACTGTACACGTGGAAGGGCGCGCGACTCGATCCTGCATTACTGCCATCGGGGCAGTCGCGGGCACCAAAGTGACCACAATCGAGGGGCTCGACCCGGAAGGCAGGCATCCCGTGCAGGTCGCCTGGACCGAACTCCAGGTTTCTCAATGTGGTTACTGTCAATCGGGGCAGATCATGCAGGCCGTCACGCTGCTGAAGGACTTCCCGAATCCCACCGACCAGGACATCAATGCGGTTATGGCCGGTAGTGTGCCGCTGCATGACCTACATTCGAATACGCAAGGCCATCAAGCTCGCGGCCTCCAGAATGCGAGGAGGAAGCGCCCAATGAATAACTTATCGCCTCACGGATTCAGGTCGTCTGATGACCCGTCGCGCCGCGGCTTCCTGATAACGATGATGGGGGCCGGCGTCATGCTGGGTTACGCGCGAAGAAGCCTGGCCGATCAGGCGACCAGCAGCGCAGGTGACCTTTTCGAACCGACGATCTGGTATGGGATCGACCGCAGCGGAACGGTGACGGTCAATATCATCCGCGCAGAGTTAGGGCAACATGTTGGCACCGCGCTCGCGCGCATTGTGGCCGACGAATTGGAAGCGGACTGGGGCAAGGTCAAGGTCGCTCTCGTCGATACTGATCCGAAATGGGGCCTGATGCTAACGGGTGGCAGCTTGTCCGTGTGGCAAAGCTTTCAGATTCTTAGCCGAGCAGGCGCGGCCGGACGCGTCGCCCTAATTGATGAAGGCGCCAAGCTGCTCGGTGCAAATCCACTAAGCTGCACGGCGCGTAACGGCGTGGTGCGCGCGAATGGAAGATCGATTCGCTATGGCGATATCGTGGCCCATGGGAATATGCGGCGGGCCTTCACGCCCGAGCAATTGCACGCCATACCGATCAAGGCGCCTGGCGAGCGTCGCCTGATTGGGCGAGACACCATGGCGCTCGACGTGCCATCTAAGACTAACGGTACAGGCCGCTATGGCATCGACGCCATCGTGGAAGGCATGGTCTTCGCGCGCCCGAAGATTCCCCCAACACGCTATGACTCGAAGGTGGTCTCAATCGACGATTCGGGTGCAAAGCATTTGCCTGGCTATATTCGGAGCCTGGCGCTCGATGATCCTTCGGGTATCGCGCCTGGTTGGGTAATGGTCTTCGCAGAGAGCTTCGCCACTGCCAATCAGGCGGCCGATCTGGTGAAAGTGACGTGGAAGTCGGGCGACGCGGCTCGTGTATCTGAGCGCGACATCCAGAACCGCGCCGCCGAACTGATTGTGGACCCCAAAGGGGGAGCCATGCTCGTTGAGGATGCTGGCGTGGAGCGGCGTTCACCGCGGCTCGGCAAAAACTGGAGCGAACCTACACCACCAGCACGGTGATGCATTTTGCGCTGGAACCCGTGAATGCTTTGGCGCTCGAAAAGGACGGCATTTTTGAAATCCACACCGGAAATCAATGGCAGTCGCTGATGCTGCCCGTGCTCGCCAAGGCGCTGGGCCGCAGTCAGGACAAGATCGTACTTCGCACTTACTTACTACGTGGCGGGTTCGGCAGGCGCCTGGAAGGTGACTACATGGTGCCGGCGGCCCTTGCCGCGAAGGCACTCGGCAAGCCCGTCAAGATGATTTGTACGCGGG
>Ga0206959_10102_pt1 | contig 22160 bp, 12 predicted proteins | sample Alteio_BWOrgHeat_31_FD_152971 | JGI IMG/M metagenome (GOLD analysis project Ga0206959, IMG submission 152971) | Enriched cells from forest soil in Barre Woods Harvard Forest LTER site, Petersham, Massachusetts, United States -... | ecosystem: Environmental > Terrestrial > Soil > Temperate forest >...
ACTTTCTTGAACGCACTACGACGCGTAGTAACGCACTCGACCATCGAGCCTCGGCCGCTTTGCAGGATTATGTCAGGGAGCTGCAAGCACTGGGCGCGTTCTCATGCACTTTGTCGGAATCGCTACGCTTCATCCGCGAACGTGTTCAGTCGCTTTATGTTGCGCCCGAGCGCCCTCGTCCCGGACATCTCTACGTGAGCAGTCTTGCGCGGTGCGGTTATGCCGGACGAAACTACCTCTTCGTTGTTGGTCTCGAGGAAGGGCGCATGTTCGCATCATCGACGGAAGATGCGGTTCTGCTTGACGCTGAACGCGTGTGCATTTCAGGTGACTTGCGGTTATCGACAGACAGGATCGATGAAGCCGTTTATGCGGTCCTGATGCGGCTTGCCGTGTCCGATGCGTCTGTGACTTTCAGCTACTCGTGTCGAGACACACGGGAATTTCGCGAGACCTATGCCTCCTGGCTCGTGCTGCGAGCCTTTCGGCTGAAACGAGGAGATCCCAAGCTCTCCTATCGCGAGATGAAAGCCGAGCTGGGTGAGCCGAAGTCCGCTGTACCTGAAGATCGTGATACCGCTCTTTCCGCGGGAGGATGGTGGCTGCGCAGCCTCGTCGGCACAGGAGAGGAAGGAGTCAAGGTTCTAGGCTCAACATTCACAGGTGTTGCGCAAGGGGGTGCGGCGGAGGGCAAGCGGCAGTCTTCCGAATTCACGGAATTCGATGGATACGTGCCCGGCGCAGGAGCATTTCTTGATCCCTGTGCGCTTGACACCGCCCTTTCCGTGACAGAGCTGGAGAAGGCCGCCGAGTGTCCGTTTCGGTTCTTCCTTAAACGTGGATTAGGAGTGCGGCCCGTCGATGAACGTGAACGGGACAAGGACATCTGGCTTGATCCCTTGACGCGCGGTTCAGCGCTGCACGATTTGTATGCTGCGCTTTTGCGGCGCGCGCGTAACGAGAATCGACGTGTGACCAAAGATGACGGACCTTGGCTGAACGCACTGGCGCAGCAACGTCTTCAAGAACTGAACGAGGAGATGCCGGCCTCGACGATGGAAATTCTCGAGCGTGAGTCCAAAGATTTCCTTGCGGATATGCAATTATTTTTGGACGCAGAATCCGTCGACTCGATCTCGACACCAATTGGTTTTGAGGTGTCATTCGGGCGTCCGTTGGAAGACGACAATGAACCACTAGCTCGGCAGGAAGCCGTAGAGGTCGATTTAGGCAAGGGAGTCACTATTCGAATCGCCGGCCGCATCGATCGAATTGATAAAGTCGGACCGGAGTCCTTCGAGGTACTCGACTACAAGACCGGTGCCTACTGGCGCGAGAAGTGGCTGGGTTCGTTCGATGGTGGGCGTCGTCTCCAGCATGCGTTGTACGGTCTCGCCGCCGTCGAACTGCTCAAGGCCAGTTACCAGGACCCAAAGGTCATTGCAGGAGTGTATTACTTCTCGAGTCACAAGGGAGGCCAAGAGCGAGTGCCTATTCCTGCACCGGCGAAGGCTGCCATAGCAGCGGTACTTGGAGACCTGCGGAACATGATCGTCAAGGGCCAGTTCATCCGGACACCTGACGAGGGCAACTGCAGGTTCTGCGAGTACGTCGTCACTTGCGGCGGAGAGGCGAATCGGCAAGCGGAAGAGAAGTTGCCTGATTCGAAGCTCGATGCATACCGAAGGCTGGCAACGCATGTCTGACTCTCGCGCCATCGACCAGGAATCACGCCGGCTAGTCCATGAGGAACTGCTGACGAATATTCTCCTCGAAGCCGGAGCGGGATCCGGTAAGACGCAGATGCTTGCTGAACGGATGGCTGCCGGTGTCGCCGCCGGCGTTTACAAAGTCGAACAGATGGCGGCCGTTACGTTTACCCGCAAGGCTGCTTCGGAGCTTCGCGGGCGATTCCACCTTGCACTCGAAGCCGAGTTATCAAGCATCAGTGAACTCTCATTCCCTGGCGGCACGGCTGAGCAGCGGGCGGACCGCGTACAGTTGACCCTCTCAAATCTGGAACGTTTCTTCGGCGGGACGATTCACTCCTTTTGCGCACGTCTGCTCCGCGAGCGGCCAGTCGAGTCTGGCGTGTCTCCAGGCTTTACAGAACTCGACGAGGTCCAGGATCTTGAGCTCGGGCAGCGAGTCTGGCGAGATGTCATATCCAATGCTCGCAGCAGCGGCGACCCGGATATGATTGCCCTGCTGGAAACCGGCATTCGTCCTCAGGACCTGGATTCAGCCTTAGCGACGATATGCGCTAATGACGACGTAGATTTTCCACCCGGTGAAGCCGATTGTCCTGATCCAAAACCTGCGCGAAAGGCCCTCGAGAAGTTCTGGGTGGAACTGCAAAAACACCTGCCTTCCCCAATCGATTCAGACACAACGTGCGGGATTCAAAGAGCGGCAAGACTGTTTCAGGGACAGTTGCGCGTCTCACGACACCGTCTCGACCGCGCTTCCGTTGTCACGTCCCTGTTGGACACGTGGGACTGCGAATCAAAGATCACGCAAAATCAGTGGGCGGAGACAGCGGCAGAGAAGAAGCGTTTACGCGATCTGATCCAAGGGCTTCATCAGGACTTCCAAACGACTGTCGTGGGACCATATCTGGCGCAATGGCGTCAATATGTGTATCGGTTGGCGGTGACGCTGCTATGTCGAGCGCGCGAATTCGCCGCGACTGAGCGCCGCCGTCTCAACTCCCTGAACTATGGCGACCTACTCAATCTGACCGCGCGCGTGCTTCGTGAAAACGAGGTGGTGCGGAGAGCCTTGCAACAGAAATTCCGTTACCTCTTCGTTGACGAGTTTCAAGACACCGACCCCGTGCAGGCGGAGATCCTGTTCTGGTTGGCAGAAGATAGCGCGGCGTCATCCGTCACGAGACAGAAAGAAGCGGCGGACTGGCGGAAGCTTCCATTGCGGCCTGGCGCGCTCTTCGTCGTAGGCGACCCCAAGCAATCCATCTACCGCTTCCGGCGTGCAGACATCGACATCTACAACGTCGTTCGGCAGCGCTTCAGCGATCCGGCTGTCGGCCTCGTCGTGCCGCTTACTCTGAATTTTCGATCCTTGCCTCAGTTATGCAATTGGGCGAACGACATTTTCAAGACGCGGTTTCCGGTTGAACCGACAGTTCACGCCCCACGATTCGCTGCACTTGACGCGAACAAGAGCAACAGCACCACTGGTGGCGTTCTTGCTCTCACCCACAACTGCGATCGCAAAGTACTTCAGGATCAGGATGCCGGAAGGATCGCGGCTCACATTCGATCGGAAGTCGATGCCGGACGCCGCAGCTTCAGAGATTTCCTAATTCTCACTAGGAGAAAGCGAGGCCGAATTGCCCAGTATGCCGACGCTTTGAAGGCTTTGAATATCCCTGTCGAGGTAAGCGGTGCCGGTGCTTTTGGCGACTCAGGCGAGGTCAAGACTCTGATCGTTCTGCTGCGTGCGCTCGTCGATCCGCAGGATGCCTTGTCACTCATTGCAGCCCTTCGCGGTCCCTTGTTTGGGATTAGCGATCAGGAACTATTCGCGTTCAAGCAAGCGGGCGGCTGGTTCAGCCTGTTCTACGAGCCCGGTGATGCAGTGCCAGCAGCGTCACTGTTGCGGGCACATTCAGCGCTCTGCGCGTTGCGCCAATACTACCGCTGGACACGCGTTCTTCCGGCAGCAGCCGCTTTGGAACGTATGCTCGAAGACACCGGCTACCTTGCATTGGCCGCAACGACACCAGGTGGCGTCAATGCGGGAGATGTCCTTCACGCGGTTGATCGCGTTCGCCAAGTGGTCGAGTACGGAGGCAGTCTCGCCGACGCAGCCGATGCGCTTGAGGCAGATAGCGAAGCGCCAAACGAGGTAGAGTCTCTTCCTCTTCAGCCGGGGCGCGCTGACGTTGTGAGGTTGATGAACCTCCATAAAGCAAAGGGGCTGGAAGCCGACGTTGTCTTCCTCGCCGATCCGGCTGGTGGTCTTACCCCTCGCGTCGATGTGCACATCGAGCGGGCGGGATTGAAAGCACTTGGTTGGTTAAAGGTTGTCCGAAAGAATGAAGGTTCTTTCAAGGAAACGCTGCTCGGTGAGCACCCGGATTGGCCTGCCCACGAGGCCGCGGAACTGCCTTACCTGCAAGCCGAAGAAGATCGGCTGCTATATGTAGCCGCGACTCGTGCCCGCGAGGTCCTTGTCATTAGTAGGTCGACCGAGAACCTGAGGAATCCCGCTTGGGGCGTTCTCAATACCTTCCTCGCTCAAGTGCCCGAGCTGCCTGTCACGTCATCCATAAGTGCGCCGCCGGATGCGCCTCTGGATTGGGGAAGCGCGATGCAAGTTGCCGCCACTAGCAAGCAGACCCATGCACATTCGCTCGTAAGCCAACCGTCTTGGGAAGTAACCTCCGCCACGGCCGAGGCCCGTCACATTGCTCGCTTGACCCACTCCTTCGTCGTCTCCGCTGACGACCCCTCAAAGGTGGTGACAGCCGACACGCCCTCACACATAGCGGACGCAGGCCGAACATGGGGCACTCTCATTCATGGACTGCTTGAGCATGCAATGCGTCAGAAGAACGTTACCTCGGACGACTTACGACGTTTGGGTATGTGGCTCACCGTTGAAGAACCCCAGCTGCGTCAGGTGCTGGATATCGCCATGAACACCGTACTTCAGGTGTCGAAAGCTGACTTTTGGGATGAGGCTAAGAAATCAGATCGCTCGGTAGAGACGCCGTTTGCATTCGCGGCAGATTCGAGCGCAATCCTTACGGGGGTCATCGACCTGTTGTTTGGCCATGAGGGGCGCTGGCAAATCGTCGACTACAAGACAGATGTCGGTTCGACGGACCTCGTACCTTCGTATCAAACGCAACTCAAAATATATGAGCGCGCTCTGGCTGTTGTGGGCATTCAAGACGTAATCAGCGCAATCCAGCATGTAAGAAGTATTGGCGAGTAGCGACGTGTTACTGCACCTAATCATCCTACGGATACGCCCGGGTTTGGTGTGAGTTTTCGGCAAGTGTAAGTGGAAAGGCTTCGGTGGCCGGAAGGCGTCATATGCCCGCGCTGCAAAGACACGCGGATGTCTCGTATGAGGGAGTATGCGCGGTTTGAGTGCATCGGCTGCGAGTACCAGCTTATTGAGATTCCAAAGAGAGGCATGCGACTCCTTGGCTGTGGACTTCTGAGTGAAAGGAACCTGTTATCTTCCCTGAGATGGAGCATTATTGCTTCCGGGCGGTAATTCTTGATTGGCATTCCGGTACACGAATACATTGTTCAATCCTGTAGCCGAGCTCCCGAAGCGGCCCATTGGTTGGCTCTCCGCCGTGGGCTCTAGCCAGTTCGGTGCCAGTTCCGTGTCGATAGGCGAGTCGAAGCACTTGCTTGGGAGGATAGTGACGACCCTGTCTGGCCACCAGGCAGTATAACCTGGAGCGATAACTTGCGGGCACGCCATCCCGATCGATCTCGTCGAGAGCCTTCTCCACATCTTGCTCAGTAATTGGAAGCATCCTGCATTCCTCCACATTCTGCTCTGCGTCGGTTTCCGCTGCGTTTCCACGGGAAGGGGTAGGTCCTCGTCTCGGCGTTCCTCTCAACTCCAGGCCATCAGATCGTCAATGTTCCGGGCCGTCAGAAACTCCGCCGGCTGTCCTCCAACGGCCAGCGCTTTGAAGTGCGCCTTTCCGCATTCGATTTTGGCCCACTCGCGATCGCGCACGTCGTCCTTAAATAGACCGCTCTTGGTCTCGATAACGAAGTACAACCGCTCCACTCCGTCCTTCTCCACCAACACCGCCCAGTCTGGATTGTAGGTGCCGAGCGGGGTCGGAACGCGGAACCAGCCAGGTAGCTTGGCATAGACCTTCACAGCTTCGTTCAATTCCAACTGCTCCGCAAACGTGCGCTCGATGCCGGACGAGTCGTAGACCACTTGTTCGTAGACAGACTTGGTCGAGTTCAGCATGTTCTTCAGGTACCCTGTCAGTTCCTCCATTTCGAAGAGTTCCTGGGCATAGTATTCCTCGTCACCGATTCGCTGATACCGAATGCCATCCACAAGGGCGAGCCGCTTTGTTCGGTTGATCGACTCGTCCGCCAGCTCAATGAACTGTTGAGGGTTCCGTTTGAAATCGTCTAGGCGGTTGCTGGCCGTCAATATCCTCGCAAGACTGCGCCGGGTGAGTTGGGTCTTGTCCTGAAGGTCGGTCAACAAATCGGGGAGTTCGATGTTCGTTTCCTCAATGGTGATCGGCGCCGCCACCCTGGTCTCTTCGGAAAGTACACCTCCGCGCCCAATGGCGAGGTCGGCTATTCGAATCTGTACGCGGGTCTTGGTTATCTGCGGACTCTTCCGAAGTGCTTCAGCGCAGTCCCTCAGCAGCTTCTCGTTGTCGAACTGCACTCGGTATGTAGTCTTGTGTTTGATCCGATCCCACAGGGCTTTGAACTCTTCGCTTTGGAGAACAGCCTGCCGTGTCTTTACCGGCCTCCGCTCATCAGCGTTCTTGATGTCGAGCTTCCCAGCGAGCTTTCGGAGCACTTCCTTGATCTGCGGGAGCTGCGCCTTGTACTGCTCTGGTAACTGAAACGTCCCGTCCTTGAGCGCCTGCCGGAGAGTGTCCTGCACTTTGCCCTTCACATCGACATGCCCAGCCTCTTTGAGGTGCGCCCAGATTGCTTCAGACTTCTCGACTCCCAACGCTGTTGTCTGGCCTGCCTCGTCCGTTACGGGAATCGAGGCGAACTGGTGCTTCTCCACGATGCCAAAGCGGATGCCGGTATCGGCCTCGATTTCCCTTTGAAGGTTCTCGGCGAATTGCTCATAGCCCTCATTTGCCACGACCGTGAGCGTGTTCACCTCGAACCCACGAATTCGTTCACCCGTGATCGAGTTCACGCACAGGCGCAGCCCGCGTCCTATCGTCTGCCGGCGGAGTAATTCAGAGCCCATGTCGCGCATTGCGCAAATCTGGAAGACGTTCGGATTGTCCCAGCCCTCGCGTAGTGCGGAGTGCGAGAAGATGAACTTCAGCTTCGTTTCGAAGCTCAGCAGCTTTTCCTTATTTTTCATGATGAGGTTGTAGGCTCGCTCTGCGTTTTCGCGGCTGCCCTGGTTGCTCTCGGAAGTATCCGTCCACGCGCCTCTCTTGTCGATCGAGAAGTACCCCTCGTGAACCTCGGCGGCGTCAGATGCCAGATCTACCTCCTTGAAGAGGGTGTTGTACTTTGGCAGGGCAGCGGCCTTCCGGTACTCCTCCTCAAACATCAGGGCGTATTTGCCCTTCTCCTGCACGCCGTCAGCGCTGTACTTGCGGTAGTACTCGACCGCATCGATAAAGAATAGGCTCAGCACCTTGATGCCTTGTGGGCGAAGCCGAAGCTCTTTGTCTAGATGTTCGACAATCGTGCGTCGGATCATTTGCCGCTTTATCGCGTCGTTATCCACGTTCCCAATTGACTGGCCCGGTCGAAGAAGGTTCTCCTGGTTGCTCAGTTCCAAATACTGATTCTCGGCTGAGCAGCCGATGGCCTGGACCAGACAGTTCGCGTAAACGGCACGACCTGTAATCTGCTCCAGATCATCTCCGGGGCGCACGATCACCGGTTCGCGCTTCACATCAAACAGCCGCTGCATGTCCAGCTCAACTTTGGCACTGAACTGGCCCCGCTTGTTGGTGGTGGAAATCAGCTTGACGTAGCACCTGTTGTGGCCGCCTTCCACTTCGAGCGAGGCCACTTCGATCTGCTTTACCAGCTTGCGCTCGTAAGCATCCACCGCATCCAGCCGGTAAAGCATGTGGTGCTTGTCGGCGTGAGTGGCGGAGTAGCGCAGGGTGCAGAGAGGATTCATCTCCCCGAGCGCGCGTTTGCCTTGCCCCTCAAGGCCGCCGTCCACACTCTGCGGCTCGTCCACAATCAGGATTGGCCGAGTTGCTCGGATCAGGTCGATGGGCTTTTCGCCGCCGGTCTTCTCCGTATCCTTGTAGAGATTGTTCACGTCTTTCTTGTTGATGGCACCGACGGTTACTACCATGATCTGGATCTGCGGACTGGTCGCGAAGTTGCGTACTTGTCCCAGCTTGCTGGAGTCGTAGAGAAAATACTCGAAGGGCGCGTTGGCGTAAAGGGAACGGAAGTGCTCCTCTGTGATTTGGATCGTCTTATACACCCCTTCTTTGATGGCAACGGAAGGTACTACAATGACAAACTTGGTAAAGCCGTAGCGGCGGTTCAACTCGAACACGGTCCGCAAGTACACATAAGTTTTGCCTGTGCCTGTCTCCATCTCCACGGTGAAGTCGCCCGAAGCCAAGGACGTGGATGGTCGCAGGCCGTTGCGAATCTGGATGTCGTCTAGGTTGGCCAGAATCTCATCGTCGAGCAGGTGCAGACGGTTGCCGATGCCAAGATCACTTTGGGCAAATGCTAATGTCTGCTGTGCCGCCGTTGCATCGCGGGTCACAGTGAACTCCGTGCGGCAGGTCTCCTGACCACGGAAAAGGTCGCACACCGACTCGATGGCTGCGTGCTGAAAGTCCAAGTTCGGTTCAAAGTGCAGTTTCATCGGGTACCCGGCCTAAAGACTGCGTACGTTTTCCAGCCCATTTTGCTGGAGAATGGCGGTAAGGTTGGTCTTGGCCACATCGTCGGCGAAGGCGCTATCGCGGAAGACAACTGTTGTCTCGCCTGCGGGGCCTAACTCCTTGTGCCAGGCGACGATGCTCAGTGCAAGCGGCTCCACTTCGGCTGCAGTGATGTGCTCTGCAAGACACACCAACAGGGTGCCCACGCCAATGTTGTAGACAGCTTTACCGCCGATAGCCCTTTGCTCGATTGGAACGGTGAGGTCGAGGCCGAGTTTGAGCAGTAGCTCGAATAGAATGTCCTGCTCCGTTCGGTCGTTCTTCAGGTGTTCGACGGAGTTGCGCAAAGTGGTTGGAAGATCATCGGGATTTGGTTCCCAGGTTCGGATGTTACTTGATGCGAGCTTGAAAACCCGGAAGCCTAGGTCGCCAGCGAAGAGCGGGTTTTCACCATGGATCGTCTTGCTCGCGCGGCGCAAACGCTCCTTTGTGAGTTCTGCAATAGTGCGAGGCCTTCCAATTCGATCGCAGTAGACTGCTGCGGCTTTTTGATCCTTATCGTTTGGATCTAGCAGCTCTGGAAGCTGGACGAGGATGAAACGGCGATGCGTCTCGTTCGCTAGGTTGGAAGCGTAGACAGCATGTCCTGTTGCTCCCGATCCTGCGAAGAAGTCAAGGACTACATCGTCATCTTCAGAAATTGCCTGAATCAAGCGCGCAATGATCTCAGGATCTTTCGGAAAATCAAAGACCTCAGCGTCCATCAAACTTGTGAGAGACTTTGACGCTCCACGGCGATCTTTATAAAAGACCGAACCGGGAGCCCAGTTCTCGTGTTCTGATAGGTACGACTTCAGCTTGATCCGTTGGTCAATCGTTTCCGGATAAAGGAGCCTACCCTCTGCATCAAGTTCAGCCATTTTGTCACGACCGTAGGCCCATCCGTTCGGGTGCGGTTTATAGCCTTTCCAGTCATATACAAGATTTGCCCTGGGATTAGGGCTCCGAAGGTTGTCAGGGAAATAGACGCCTCGTTGATCAACATAGTTGAAATGGTCGTGCGCTTTCGACGGGTTCTCGTCCGGTAGATTTCTGTACCACTCAAGAAGCCGATCATGTATAGCGTCGAAATCGTCGTTCAGTTCTGCCCGAAGGTCAGCCACCTTGGAATAGATCGCATCCAGGCCGAGCTTGCGCTCGCGCCATCTTGTCTCTTTCTCCTTCAAAAGTCCCGCATTCCGTGCATAGACAACGATGTAGTCATGCCCCAGAGAAATTAGTCGGGCGTCGTTCTTTCTCCCACCTTGCCACACGAACGTGCCCAAGAAGTTCTCCGGCCCAAAGAGGCTATCGAGAAGGATTCTCAAGTGATTGACTTCCCCGTCGTCGATTGATACGAGAAGGACTCCTTCATCCGTCAGGATCGACTGAGCTGTTTTGAGCCTCGGATACATCATGTTGAGCCAATCCGTGTGGAACCGTCCAGACGCTTCTGAGTTCGACGTGAGCTTGCGCCCGTCGCTATCTACCTGTCCTGTGAGTTGGAGATAATTCTTGATGTTGTCCTGGAAATCATCTGGATAGATGACCTCTGCTCGTTTGTTGTAGGGCGGATCAATGTAGATGAGCTTGACCTTGCCGGCGTACGACCGCTGCAGCAACTTGAGGACCTCAAGGTTGTCACCCTCGATCATCAAGTTTCTGGTTGTATCCCAGTCCACGCTCTCCTCGGGGCATGGGCGCAGGGTTCCGTTTGAGGGCATAAGAGCAAGCTGACGGGCACGGCGTTTCCCATGCCAGTTGAGGCCATACTTCTCCTCGCGCTCCTCCACCGCACCGCCCAGGAGCTGCTTCAATACCTCGAAGTCCACCTTCCCCTCAGTAGTCGCCTCCGGGAAAAGTGCCTTCAACTGTTCGATATTCTCCGCTACCACATTCGGCGACCTGGTTTCAGCATCTTCAGTTGTGAATCTCTTCATTTTGAAGTATCCTTCTTAGTTCTTCTGCCTTTGGGGAGACCGTTACACATCGCCGACGGAACCCATCTGCTTCTCAAACGATTGGCGAACGAGTCCCATGATGTATGGGAGGTCATCCTCAGATGACAGGGCGACCTCGACATCGCCGTTTCCCCACCTGCCTACGCCGCTCACGTCTTTACACAGTCCCTTAGGATCGTTAATTTCTGAGAACCCCATGTTCAACGAGAGCCGGAGCCGTTTTTGTTGTGGAACGACATCCACGAAGTTAGTCTCTGCCTTGTACGCGACGTACAGTTTGAGGAATTCCTCCGAAACGCAGGGATCGAGAGCAAGCACCTTCTTGCGGAGCGCCTCGAATACCTTTTGCAATGGGCCCCCCACCAAATAAGGATGATCCGCGATTGTGTAGCCCGACTGCGCAACTCCGTCTCTGTAAGTTTCAAGCACATCTGGCGAAAGCTTTGGTGATCGCCAGACCTTCAGCGCCAGATTCGAGAGCCTATCCGCTCGCTGCTCAATTGCCTCTTCGTCCCAAGTCTCCAACTGCCCAAGTCCCTGATTCAACTTCAATGGGCTTTCCTTGAACCCCCCATTCATATCGCGCTTCTTGATGAACGGGTGGTCACTGTATTCGGGGTTGTACCCAGTGAGGGTCAAATTGCCCAGCGTGTGAAGCCACATCTCCTGAATCCGTTCCCACTCGGACCCGAGCGCCTTCTTCCACGCCCCAGAAAGATTCTTGTTTTGCGGCAGAATGTGCTCAATGGTGTACTCATCGACTGGCACACGCTCTTTGCGCGCATAGTTCTCCAGTCGTCTCAACCAGTAACTGCGATTGCGGAAGTTATAAAGATCGCGCACGCGAATTTCGCGCCGAAATTCCTCATCTGTAGGAAAGCGGCGATATGAGGGCAATCCAAGCAAGTGTGCTTGGATACTTTCCAGGTAGCGGTCTTTCTTGAGGACGTTTGTAAACCGCGCGAACGTCTTGTTCATCGAGTTAGTCGGTATGGCACAGACGCCGCGCCTGAACACATATGATTCAACCAGCCTTATGGCTTCGAGGAACTCCTCTTTCGCCAAGATGCCCATAGCGTAGTCGTGGTAAAGCTCCAGAAGAAACGGGTAGGCCACATCGACCTTTAGCTCCCGAAGATCCTGGAATGCCATCCCCAGATCTTGGTCGGTTTCCGCGCCCAATGCCATGGCGCAAAAATACCGAGAGAACGTCCGAATATCGGCAACGAGTGCTTCAACGCCTGCCTTTGCCGCATTTTCCAACCGCGTATACGTCTTGAATGCCTCATAGACTTCGCTGACGTTCGGAATCTCGCCCGTCTTGACGGTCAGATAGTGGCGCATAAACCCGTCGAAGTGGGTGCCGTAGGCTGCTTGCCCAAAGTCTACTTCCATCGGACGCCAGTATTTCTTGTAAAGGCTCGTCTGGAGAGTGGGTTCGAGACCCATTAGGATGAAGTTCCGAATCAGGTCTGCTTGGGTCAGTTCACGACCCGTGGAGTTCATACTCTCAAAGATGAGTTGTGGGTTGTCCTGGTCCCGGCTGAGCGCGATGTCTACGACAACCAGTTTGGCAAGCCCCTTGCACACAGAAGCTAAGTCGTCTTTGCAATCCGCAATCCATGACTCAAAGAGCGCGAAGTTCTCCGTGACACGCAGGGAATGGTCTCTTGGCTGATTGCTATCGGCGACCAGAGCGATCAACGTGTCTTTGTCGATCTGAGATAGGATCAACCTATAATGTCGGTCACCAACTTCTTCAGTGTTGAGAAGGTAGTAGTTGCGTAGCTTGCGTGCGGAGAAGCCGTCAATGGGTTCAAAGCTCTCGTCATCGAGCTTTTTGAGTGCTTTCGCAAGAGCCGCGAGCAACAACGTTACAGTAGTGAGTCGCTGTTGGCCATCGATCACCAGCAGGGGAGATTGGCTCGTCACCTGATATAGGCCTTGTTCGATGTAAACAATAGAGCCGACGAAGTGCGCGGAAATGCTGTCGTTGCGCCCCGTCCTTAGAATGTCCTCCCAGAGTTGCCAGCATTCCCTGTCGGTCCACGAATAGGTCCGCTGATAAATCGGAATGACAAATTGCGGCGATTTCTTGAGGAACGCGAGTAGTTTTGCTTCCGTAGCTTTCATCAGCTAGCCCATTTCAGAGGTTCGGGACTACTTCCTTGAGCTTAAGTTCCAGTCGCTGAATTTCCAGGTTCAGTTCCACGCGGCGGTTCATCTGTCTCTCTTTCTTTGCCCTCACACGTAGCACGTCAAGATCACGTTTAAGCCGAGCATGCCGGTCAAGATCTTCAAGCAAGACAGAGGCTTGTTCTGGGGAATCGGGTGGGGCAAATTTCCCGGTGATCCTGGAGGCTTCGAATGCGGCGAGCCGGGCCAACATTCCATCATAAAGGGTGAACAGATCATGAGACGGCAGCCGCGACACGGCCAAGCTGGCTAGGAAAGCAGCCTCCTGGGTGGAGGGGGCATCCGGGTTAAGTCCAGCCTGCCGGACCTCATCAATGACCATCTTGCCCGCCTCCCCCTGCGACCAGCGTTTGTGAGCCAGCGAAAGGGATACGGACTCGCTTTGCTTGGTGACAAGCACCAGAGGGTAAGGAATGGCCCTGTGGATCAGTTCGATGAGGCGAGGCGGTTTCGCCGCGCGGCGGAATTCAACCGTGAGGACCGCGATCTCCAGATACTGGCGCACTGCGTCGTTAAAAGACGGCACTCCAATGCTGGTTGGCTTGAGCGCGGCCACCCAAAAGATCTCCTCGATGCCGTCCTGGATCTGGCGTTTGTCGGCAGCGGTGGGCGCACCGTGTTCCAACAGCATCCGTTTCGGAACCCGCTGCTCTACGAGGGCTCCAGGGGGAATCCCGAGTACGTCGATCATGAGTGCAAATCTCATGCGCCGGCAGCCTCCGGGATTAAGGCCTCTTCCGGGAGCACCACAAGGAAGGCGACCACCTCGAAGTCGTTGATCCCCTGGAACTCGCCCTTCATGGCCTGGGTGCCGCCGGGGGTGAAGAGGCTGGCGATGGCCCGCTCCTCTTTTTTGCCGACAACCGAGGCGACTGCCGTGGCGAGTAGTTCCTGAATCAAGCTCATGTCCTTGCCGTTCTTGGTGGCCTTGTCAAAGCGGTCGCAGGCTCCGGCGTCGGGCAGGTCGCGCCCAATTGAGAGGCGCTTTAGGCGGTCGAGCAACTGCTTGACCTGGGTGAACGGCAGGAGTACCGCGCCGTCGTCGCCGACTTGGACCACGTAGTGGGGCGCGAGAGGGTAGCCCGGCTCGATGGTTTTGAGCGCCGATTCTCCGACCGCGCGCAGACAGAAGATGACACCATGGGGAATGGTCGCCTCGCCGACGGCCTGCGTGGTTGTGACGGCAAATGTGCCGAACGGGAGGCCCTCCAGCTTGCCGGGGTGCTCCTTCAAGAAGCCCGCGAGATCAATGCGGAAATCGTTCAAGGTGAGGTCGGCGATGGACACACCGCTGCTCAGGTCCTCCAGGTCGATGACGGCTTCCTGGAGCTTGAGCAGTTGATTACGCCGGTACTCCAGGTCGTTCATCTGGTCGCCGGACTGATACTCGATGATGTTCTCCTCCCCGGTGGCGGATATGTCGAGGAGCACCATGCGGCCGCTGACGCGCTGCTCCAGGTTGATGTATTCCTCCAGCTCCAAGTTGGGCCAGAAGTTGATGAGCTGGATAGACTCGTTGGAAGAGCCAAGACGGTCGATGCGGCCGAACCGTTGGATGATCCGGACTGGATTCCAGTGGATATCGTAGTTGACAACCGTGTCGCAGTCCTGTAGGTTCTGGCCCTCGCTAACACAGTCGGTGGCGATCAGGAGATCGATTTCGCCGTCGCCTGCAAGGTCTTCGGGACGTTCCTTCGAGCGTGGGGAGAATGCCGTGATGATACTGACAAAGTCCTTGCGGAGGTTGGGTAGTGTCGTCTGGTTCTGGCCCGTGCCAGTCACGAGGGCCGCGTGCAGGCCGAATTCCTTCTGTGCCCACCCGGCAAGCTCCTGATAAAGGTACTGGGCGGTGTCGGCGAAAGCGGTGAAGACGAGCAATTTCCTGTTGTCTGGATTGAGCGGGGCTCGGCACTTGCGCTCTATGACTTCGCGGAGGGCCTGAAGCTTTGCGTCCCGCGCCGCGCCCACCTGCTTTGCCGCCGAGAGCAGCGTCGCCAGCCGGTTGCGGTCTTCAATGAGGTCTTGCCGCCAGCGTACCCGGTCAACGTCCTGCAGCAGGACCTTTACCTTCCGGCCAACGAGAAGACTCTCGAACTCAGGGTCTTCGGCATCTACGTCAGCGATGTCGATTTCTTCTAGAGCCTCGGCCTGGGCTTCAATTCGCGCCAGTGTTGCCTCTACGTCTACGAGCTGCCGCTGGACGGTGAGGAAGAAAGAGGTGACCGAGCTTTCCATACGCTTGAGGACGTTCACGCGTAGCAAGTGAACCAGACTCTCTTCACGGTCCACCTGCCGGAAGAAGCTCTCTCCGCCGCGAATCCTCGTGCTGTACTTAGCGTCATAGGCGGCCTGCTTGTGCGGCAATACGTAGCGAAGCGGTGCGTAGGCTGCGAGTGTCAGGCGCCGTATCTCGTTGTTGATCTCCCTGATGGAACGGAACTCCCCGGTGAGGTCCACTTCGCGCTTGATATTGACAGGCTTCAACCGCTCCGGGAAACGGCCCGTCTCTTTCGTACCGTAGTACTTTTCGATATGCTTGCGGGAGCGGGCGATGGTCAGCAGATCCAGCAGCCTGAAGTAATCGAACCCGAGCATTTCAAGCAGATGTGCCGGACGGCGCTCACGATCTTCCAGAGTCATCCAGCGATTGAATTGGAGTTGCGCCTGCCGAACGGTAGCCTCAATGCTCGGAATTCCGTGGTCGTCGAGTGCCGTGTCATTGGCCTCTGTCACGAAAGCGATCTGGTTCTTGAGATCCGCCAGCCGATTGTTGACCGGTGTAGCCGACAGCATCAGGACGCGGGTCTTCACTCCCGCTTTAATGATGCGCTGCATGAGGCGGTCGTACCGGGTCTCACGGGAATTGTGGGTCGCCTTGTTGCGGAAATTGTGGGATTCGTCGATCACAACCAAGTCATAGTTGCCCCAATTCACATGGGCGAGATCGATGTCGCCCGAAGTACCGCCATCTCTTGAAAGGTCGGTGTGGTTCAGAACGTCGTAACTGAACCGGTCGGAGGCCAGGAAGTTGCGGCGGTCGTTCGCTTTGTACAGGGTCCAATTGTCCCGCAGGCGCTTCGGCACAAGCACAAGTACGCGGTCATTACGCAGTTCGTAGTACTTGATGATTGCGAGCGCCTCGAACGTCTTGCCAAGTCCTACGGAATCGGCAATGATGCAGCCACCAAGGCGTTCAAGCTTGTCGATGGCACCAATGACACCGTCGCGCTGGAACCTGTATAGCTTCTTCCAGACTGTTGTGTTTCGGATGCCCGTGGCGGACTTGACGATTCGCTCCTCGTCGAGTTCGTCCCCCATGTCCTTGAAAACCTGAAACAGCGTCAGATAGTAGACCAGCGACGGCGCTTTCGAATCGGCCAGTTCCTGAAGAAGTGAGATAAAGGCGGTCTTCTGCTGATCTGAGGCCGGCAAGGCACTCCACAGGCTGGTAAACCAGGAACCCAGGACGGCGGATTCTTCCGGTTTCTCCGAACACTGGATTAGGCCAAATTGATTGCCCGGAGTGATTCCCAGCCCCTCGGTTGTGAAGGCGCAGTTTCCCGTTATAACACGTTGATTTTCAAACTCGAGTCCGCCACCGATCAGGATTGACTGCGGCAGCCGTCCCGGTGCAACGCGCACCTCAGCTTTTCTCTCAATCCAAGTAGCACATTCCCGGGCCAGCCACCGGAGTTGAAGGCGATTCCGAAATACGCGATCGGCAGTCGATCCGGTCAGCCCGAGCTCCTTCCCGTCAGCGCTCGGGAGCACGATGCGGCAGGCTACGAGTCTCTCCAGCAAGTCGCGCAGTTCGGCGTAGGCGAACAAGGAGAACTCCGAAGAGGCAAGGTCGAGGAAAGACGGGGGCGTCAACGATCTACGCAACTCATCGATCACCCTGTCCGAACCAGTGTTCTTAACCAGTTTCATCGCAGGCCACATCCTGATCATAGGGTCACTCGGCAGTATAGTTTGTCACTTTGCCCTATGGCCTCCTGAGCCAAGGCCTAGATCCCCCGCACCTGGGCACTTATCGCTGCCGGAGTATAATCACACATGCTTCGAGTCAGTTCCGTGGCCTCTGTGTGCAATTGCAAGATACGCCGCTCGATTTACGCAAGCGAACGTTTTAGATCTTTGGTCACTGCGAGCTTTAGACCTAGATTCCTGGGCCGCATGAAGCTTATTCTGACGTGCGGATACCCTACCGTCGGGGTTATGACCGTCGGCTAAATGCGGCAACGACCTCCGCGCAAACGTCTTCGATCGGCGGAGCATCTGGCGGAAATGATTAGCAACTAGAACTGCGAGTTCAATGCCTCCGGCCCCTTCAGCGAGCGACACATCGCGAGAATGGGGTCCGGTTGCCTCTAATGTAACCCCGACCCTCGCTTTTATTCCCTCCGCAACCATGCAATTAGGTGTTTTGTCGCCGTTTGCGGTGTTGGGTATCCTAGTGGAATGGCGTTACCGACGATCACCGAGCAGAATATTAAGGATCTACTCCCGAGCGTCACGGCGGCGATTCCTGCGGGACATGGAGGGCAAAAGATCGTATTCCGCATTGATCTGGGCGCGCAGTCTTTCGCGCTTAAGTTTGCGTTATTGTCCGATACTTTCCAACCGGATATTGCTGACATTGATGAAACTGTTCTTCGCGCACGACGTGAGACCCAGATCATGCAGGAGTGTCAGTCTCCTCATATTGTCAAGGCTGGGCCAATCGAGTTAGGAACCGCGCAGATTGACGGTCAGAACGTCCTCTACTTTTCCGAGGAGCTCATCGACGGGCAAGCTCTCAGCGATGTCCTTCAGCAAAACGGTCCGCTGCCATCTGTGTCGGTAGTACAACTGGGCCAGCAAATGTGCTCCGCGATCGATGAATTGTGGTCTCTCGGCAAAATTCATAGAGACATCAAACCCGGCAATATCATGCGGAGATCTGATGGAGCGACCTATGTTCTGCTCGATGCCGGTCTTGCGTTCGATGTGGCAGGAGAATCCATCAGTGCAGGTTTCCTTGTTGGAACAATGGCATACTTCAGTCCCGAACAGTTTGATTATACGAATCGGAGAGTGATGGACTTTCGCTCCGATATGTTTTCGTTGGGAGTGACGCTTTACGAAGCTGCAACTGGTCGCCATCCTTTCTTTTCACCAACTGCTAGCACACCACATCCGTTCACCAAGATTACAAAGCACAATCCACCGCCTCCGAGTTCTATTAACCAAGCGATTCCCGCGTCGCTCGATAAGGTCATCCTCCGCATGATGGGTAAGTTTCCTCACCTGCGTTACCGTCGCATATCTCAACTTCAGGAAGCCCTTGCTCTTATTTAGGAGAACTAGAAATGGCTCTGTTTGTACAGCATGGGCACGGCAAATCTGACAAGATAGAGGCTGCTTTGGAATCAAAAAGCGTTGAAGGCGTCATCTTTGGCGCTCGTAACGAAAAAATTGAAAATATCGAAGGTTGTATTGAAAGTGTGCGAGAGCGCCATGGCAAGGTCCTTTTCGATCCCCAATTCCATGTCTCGACCTTGATTCCGGCCAATGATCGATTTCTGCCAGACTATCCGTATTACAAGGTAGGTCGAACATCAGCAGATTTCGTCGGCATCAAGAAGCTTGCTGGATATGTGAAGAGCACTCTGGATTTTCAGTTGACTTTGACCCCTGACCGCCTTCTTTCTCCGACCGTCATCTTCGATTCATTCGAAAGCAATTGGTGCCAGACCGCCCTCAATCTAGCGGATGCATCCTTGGACTACCACGGAGGCTTGAATGGTGCTCCTGCGCTTCTCTTAAGTTTTGTGATTGGGGAGCAAGCTCTGGGATCTAGTCTTGAACTGGACGCTTTTCTAGATCAAGTTACTTCTTGGGATTCACTTACCGGTACTTATATCGTCATCTCTCGTGAGGAGAGTTCCTACTCTCAACGTTTTGACTCAGAACGTTTGGCTAACGCGCTATATCTCACATATGTACTGGGCAATATCAACGGGTTCGAGGTAATCAATGGATTTTCAGATTTTTGCGGCCTCCTCCACCGCTGTGTAGGAAGCACCGCTTTCGCGACAGGCTGGAACCATGGATTGCGCCAATTTCACCGCAGATCTTTCACAAAACAGAAGCCGGGCGGTCAGCCGGCAAGGCCTAGATATACGTCCGCTGCTCTTCTTAGTTCTATTCTCCTGAGTGAATTGCAACAGATATTCGAGAACGGAAAGCTTGAAGAGGTGCTCTCGGGGGTGCCGTTGGATGCAATCATCACAGAGGCCGCCAGTCCCGAGGAGTCCGATTGGAATGCAAGGTGGTCGGAACTCCATCATTGGGAGTCACTACATAACCTTGAAGATTCTTTAGGAAATAATGTTGCCGACAATATTCTCTATTTGGAAGAAAAGATTGTTGCGGCTCAAGAACTGTATGTGGGACTTGTAGAGGAAGGCGTGGTTTTTGGAACGCAGACTCAGCCACATCATCTCGAACAGTGGTCGGAGGCGATTAGCTCTTTCCACGAGAAGACCTCAATTTAATCGGAGTGGATTGGCTAAACATTCCCAACGCCATTATCGTTCGATAGTCAGCGTGTGGGGAACGCTTCTTAGGCCGAACAAGAACCCGTGATTGACCAGACTCGTCATGAGCAACAAGTCCGACGTTTGCTTTGCGGAACAGATCTTCATGTTGATAGGCTACATAAGCGCTATTCGCCGGCATCACAACGAATACGCGATGAGAAAAACTCCTGTATCGCGTTGCTTGGTACAGAGCTCGGTGCCAGTTTTTGAGCTTCAGTTCAAAAGAACATATTTCAACCGAAGGAAATGTGTTGCGAGGCATGGCCCGCAACCGGCCGTCACGCGTAGTTGTCACAAGATCTGCTTCAAGAAGCGCTCGTAGCCATCTTTTCAGCACGGGAGCCGTAACCCCTATTCGGGGCAGCAGATCTTCCTCGAACTGCGCAGAACGTTGCCGAAGAGTCGCTAAAAGGCGGCTTGCGGTGCGATTCTGGAGCAGAGGCGCGTACCTCTGAAATTTTGAGGGCGACAATCCTCGTTCGAATTTGCCCCATACAATATCCGCCCTACCCTCAGAGCAAGCGCTTTCTTGAGCGCGGACCCAGTTTCCTGTGTTGTGACGGGTCCACAATGCAGGACTAACGTTCTCTTGAAAACTCTCGCTTAGTTCTGATTCCCAACGAAAATGTGGCTTGCTCATGGTCGTTTTTTATTATGCTTCAATTTGTGTCCCTTTGGCAGGATTACAGGTGCCTGAAAGATGACCTCTTGGCGCAGGAGTTTCGAAAGTATTTTGGCTATTGTTCGCTAAATGATCGTCTCAACCACCTGGGGCTCGGTTTCTCGCCAGCTACATCGACCGTTGAACTCCGATCTCCGCTTGACGCGTCAGACTTTGATCCTGAATCAGAGACTCTTTCGGCTTCTCCTCTTTCGTGAAGCTCATCGCAGATGTTTTCGATACATCGTGGTTGAGACGCTCAGCCAATTCGGCGACATTGTCCGTGAAGATATGCACTGCGTGGGACCCCCTCGATATCGAAACATAGGCAAATCGCGCGTTAATGAGCTTGGAATGCATCTCCGTATCCATGTTGACGAGGACACGCTCCGCCGTCAGTCCCTGAGAGCTGTACGATGTCACAGCATAGCCGTGGTCAAAGTGGCGCATCTCGTCTGGATCGAAGATGACGGTTCTACCGCTGTCCATTCGAACCGTCAACTCACCATTGGCGATTTGTTTTACCGTGCCCAAAGCACGGTTCGGAAGATCCAGGTCACGATACGGTGCGGTCATTTGTAGCCGATCCCCGATGGCGAAGCTCTTTTCCGTCCGACAATAGGCGTCGATTCCCCGCACCCGAGCTGGGTCGTAGCTGACAATGCTTCCTGTGTCCCTTTGGACCGTGATCAAATTGCGTTTCGGGTCGACCGCAATCACCTCAGCATACCTACCGCGTTCCAAGCCGAACTCTTTGCTTCCGCGTTGGTATCGCAAGATGTCTCCCTGTTCGTATCGTGACGCCCATCTGCGATCGGCTCCAGTCATGTCGGAGCGAGGAGTGAGCACCGTGAATTGGTGATCGATCGCATCGACCAATCCATGCGTTTTCAACTCGTGGCGAACAACTTCATTGATCCCTCGCCGAGAGGCATTGTCCGGCGACACGATCAGAGTGTTTTCGGGCTGCGAAGCATAGCTCTTCGCAATTGCCTCGGACCTCAATTGTGGCTCCGCGATCTCGGTGATGCTCCCGTGCTGCTGCAATATTGCGATTCCGGCTGTAATTTCGTGTCGGGAGAGGTGCTCGACGGCCTTCAGCAATTCTGGATCTTTCTGGCGGATGATCTGGTCGAGTTGCGCTGTGTTCATGCCGGCCTGTTGTAATTGTTCAAATGGCTTGCCTGCGTCCACCCCGAGATGCTGCCGAGTGTCACCGACAAGGAGTGCCTTGTCGTGCGGTCCAAGTCGTTCGACGAAGTCCCGCATCTGCCTGGTTGATGCGAGCGAAGACTCGTCCAGCATATAGAGATGCTTGCGAGTAGGATCGCCGGCAAACTCCTCTCTTCGACCCTGGGCAAGGAAGCCCTGAAGGGTTCCGGCGGAGATGCCGGAATCGCGAAGTTGCTGCGTGGCTCGTGAAGTAGGGGCGAAACCTTCGACCGCAAACCCGTGAGCCTCTGCGCCCTGCCGGATGGCATCGAGCACCGAGGTCTTGCCGGATCCCGCAACACCCTGGATGCCCTGTATCTGATCGCTGGACGTAAGAACCTGTTCGGCCGCTTTCCTTTGTGTATCGTTCAGTTTTGGCTCGGAATTCGTGAGATGGACTGCTTCCTGGATCGGCATAATCTGCGGGCTCACACCTTGTCGGGAGAGCATGTGCTCGATAACGGCTTTCTCGGCTGCAATCGTCTGACTCGTCGTGAATTGCCGAGCAGTGTCATGTCGATCGTTCGAAACAAGCTGGAACTCACTTTGATGAACGCGGTTTTCGAAAACCGACCGTATTTCGGGATAGGTCACCACTCCCATGCCACGACGGAGTGCATCTCGAAATAGTAGGCGCTCATCGGTAACGGCCTCGCGCTCGAAGCTGCGGTCTCTGGCATAGCTGACTGCCTCCTGCGCTCTCGCGTTTCTATCCGAAACGACATCACGAAATTCTGGTGACTGAGAGCGTTCCCTTGCAGTTGAGACTACCTGCTCCGCCTGGTTCCCGTACTGATCAGCCAACTTCTGATGTGCAGACAACACTTCTTGCTGGGAATCAGAACTAAGCGAGAGTTTTCAAGAGAACGTTAGTCCTGCATTGTGGACCCGTCACAACACAGGAAACT
>Ga0206959_10128_pt1 | contig 22046 bp, 16 predicted proteins | sample Alteio_BWOrgHeat_31_FD_152971 | JGI IMG/M metagenome (GOLD analysis project Ga0206959, IMG submission 152971) | Enriched cells from forest soil in Barre Woods Harvard Forest LTER site, Petersham, Massachusetts, United States -... | ecosystem: Environmental > Terrestrial > Soil > Temperate forest >...
AGTTCCTGAATCGCATTAGCGCGCGTACTTCCTGGTCTGAGACGGCCTACCATGCGCAGGTGATTGCCCCACGCCCAGCCATTGAATTCGCGGTTGACCTGACTGGAATCGTACTGGTCAGGCGTCCAAAGTTCGGCTGACGGAGAAAGGACATCCTCAAACCGTCGGGGCATGACTCCGATGATGGTGTAATTGTCGCCGTCGAGCTTGACCGCATGGCCGAGGGCCGCGGGATCACCGTGAAAGAGACGCCGCCAAAGCTTGTCGCTGAGAATGACAGCCTTCGGCACGTTCGGTCCCTCATCGGAAGAAGCGAAATCACGGCCGAGCACAGGAGCGATGCCCAGCACATGGAAGAAACTGGGGCTCACACGTTGGCCGTCGAGGCGCTGGGGTTCCGTACCGCCGGTAATCGCCGGTTGCCACGGCTCAAAGAGGGCCATGGATTCGAAGGAATGGCTGCGCTGTGAAAGCTCAACGTAGGTGCCAAAGGCAATCTCGGATCGAGCACCCTGCCAGGTGCTCCAGATCATCAGAATGCGGCCGGGGTGAGGATAGGGCAGGGGTTTGAAAAGAATTGGATTGATTGCGCTGAATATCGCTGTGCTGGCGCCGATGCCAAGCGCAAGCGTAGCAGCGCTGACGGCCGTGAAACTCGGATTTCTACGCAGTTGTCGCGCGGCGAAGCGCAGGTCAGATAGAAACATTCTGACCATGTTTTCCCATCCAAACGAGCGCACCTGCTCTTCGACTACGTTCGGGTTTCCGAATTCCAGACGCGCTGCACGGCGAGCATCCTCTTCACATAGACCGCGCTCCCTATAGGCTGCGATTGCTGCTTCGAAGTAATGCCGGACCTCGTCATCGATCTCTCTGTCCCGCTCGCTTCGATGCTGCAGTCCTCGGAAGCCCCGAGTGACCTGGCGCCAGAATGACACCCTAAGCCTCCTGCCGGAGAAGCCGTGCAACTGCCGAAGCGCGACGGGTCCACTCCGCCGTTTCGATATCCAATTGTTTTCTGCCGGTGCGTGTGAGGGTGTAGAACTTCGCACGACGTGAGTTTTCGGTGTTGCGCCACTCAGAGTCCAGCCAACCCGCGCGCTCCAGACGCTGCAGCGCAGTCAGTAGAGAGCCGGGGTTGACCTTGAAAACGCCGCGGGCAACCTGCTCAACACGGCGGGCAATACCGAAGCCGTGCATAGGTTCGAGGCTCAGAGTTTTCAGGATTAGCAGGTCGAGCGTGCCTTGGATGACATCCGTGCTCTGCTCACTCATAGAGAGCAGGCTAATACCATCTCATCTTGATTGTCAAGATATGACAATCATATTAACCCTGGAGGCTAAAGTGCGGGAGCCATCGAGCGGGCTCCCGCATCGTTAACATGTTTCAGGAATTGGGCGTGGAATGCTTGCCCGGCTTGACTTCGATTTCGTCCACCACCTGCTGAACGTTCGGGACCGCTTTGGCGAGTTTTGCCGCCTCCCTCTTCTGTGCTTCAGTCTTCACTGATCCTTTGAGTACAAGCGTGCCATTCTTTGCGGAGTAGTCGATGCTCTGATCGTCCAGGTTCTTGTTGCTTTTGATGGACGCCTTATAGTTGTCTTCAATCGCGCTGTCGAGGTTGGAATCGACTGCTTTCGCCTGGCTCTCGGCGCCTGGAGGCCTTACGCCGATTTCATCCGCGATGGTGTAGTCGGGCGCGGCCTGCCTGGCAAGAGTTTCGGCCTGCGATTTCTGATCCTGCGAATCGACATTGCCGGTGAGGGTCATCACACCTTTGTCCTGGTCCTGCGAGACGCTCACATCTTTGAGGTTGTTGCCGTTGAGAGAATTAGTGACGGCCGATTTCTCGTCCGGATGAGCAGGTTTGTTCTGACATCCTGTGATGGCCAAGGCTGATGCAAAAATAATGACGGATCCAATGACAAATTGTTTCCGCTGACGCTGCGTGGGTTCCATGTTTGCTGCTCCTTGGGGAAACTGCGATCAACTTCATGAAGTGGGATGCATGACTCGACGCACTGATCGCACACGAGGAAGCAAAGAAAAATACTTTGTCTGTAAGCAACTTTTTACGAGGATTGCGCATGGGGCTCATCCACGCAAGGGTATTCATTTGCAGCAGCGTATATTCAGAGCGAGGTCCTGCCCACCGATAGCGGCTACTGCGGTCAAACTGACGGTGTTGGCTCGCAGCGTGTATCTCTCCTTGGCGATCTGGATGCGGAGATATCGGACAATTACTTCGACCTACTGCCGAACGAGCCTGCGGAGATCGTGGTGAAGATGCAGGCTCCGATCGATTCGATTTGACAGAAGCTCGGGGTAATGTTTTTGGTGGATGCTAGGCCGGATAGCTTTTGGATACTTCCTTTCCATTCAAGACATTACTAAGCGAGTACGGGAGGTGTCTGGAGGGTTGCCTTTTCCGAATCGCCAAAGTAGTAGAATTGCGGTCCGAGCAATGGCACAAGATGAGAACGTACTGAGTTTCCATGGCAGAGGTCTTCATTTCGTATTCCCGCAGGGACAAGGACTTCGTGCGCCGGCTCGGCGATGGACTCGTCGCCCACAACCGTGAAGCCTGGGTCGACTGGAAGGACATCCCGCTTACCTCCGAATGGCAGCAGGAAATCCTGCGCAATATCGAAACAGCGGACAATTTCATCTTCATTATCAGCCCTGACTCGGTTGCTTCTATCCCCTGCAAACAAGAGATCGAGCATGCGGCAGCCAACAACAAGAAGATGCTTCCGCTCTTCTTCCGGCCGGTACCAGACGACTCGGTCCCCGAAACGTTGAGCCGATTTCAAAGGCTGGACTTCGATGACCCGCAGCAGTTTGACGCAAAATTCGCAGCTCTGATCGCGGCGCTCGATACCGACCTGCCCTGGACCCAGGCACACACTCGCCTGCTGACCCGCGCCAAAGAGTGGGAGCGGATGAACAGTGACAGCAGCTTCCTTCTCCGCGGCAAAGACCTGCGCGAGGCCGAGCAGTGGATCGCCAAAAGCTCTGACCGGGAACCTAAGCCGACCACGTTGCAGTCGCAATACATTCTTGCCAGTCGACAGGCCGCCACCAGGACCCAGCGAATCATCATCGGGGCAGTCGCCGTGGCGTTCCTGGTCGCCGTCGGCCTGGCAATCTACGCGTTCCTGCAGAAGAACGTTGCGGAGCGCCAAACCCAGCTGGCGAAAACCAATGAGGTGGAAGCGACGAAGCAAAGGAATGCCGCCGATGTTAGCGCCAAGGAGGCAACGCTGCAGAAAGATACTGCCGTACAGAATGAAGCAGAGGCCGTGCGGCAAAAAGGCATCGCTCAGGACGAAACGGCGAAGGCAGTTCTTCAGGCAAAGATCACCAACGCCAGGAGGATGGCCACCGAGTCACTCTATCGATTCGGTTACGACACTGACGATCTAGCTGTGAGCGGAACGCTCGCTCTCGAATCTCTTGAGGCCTACCCCACTGCGGACGGCATGAAGGCTCTCTCGCAGGTGTTACGGCTCATTCCTGCCGCACCAAAGATCATTCCCAATGCCCATCACGGGATCGTCACTTCACTGGCTTTCAGCCGCGATGGACGCTGGATGGCATCCGGCGGTGACCAGGTCATTTTATGGGACGTTTCCGCCCAGATAAAGCAGCGCGGTCTGGAATCTCCGCAACCCATCCCACTGCGCGCGCCCATCAGAGCTTTGGCATTCAGCTACGATGGCCGCTGGCTGGCGGCCGGTTCGGATGGCGCCGTCGGGATATGGGACGTGCAAACGGGCAAGCCCGCAGTTGTAATTCCTCATGGCTACGTGGTGAGGTCGATCACCTTCAGTCCGGATGGGCAGTACCTGGCGACGACTACCTATGGCGAAGGTACTGGGCGCGGTGCGCGTCTCTTTCAAAAAGCTTCGCAACAATGGCAGGAATTGACATTTCCCCCGGGTGAGGGCCCGACTGTCAGCGTCCAGTTTATGAAGAATGGAGCTTTGGCCATCGCGGACAAGTCCGGAGTCTGGATCACTCAGCCTGGCTCCTCCGATGGCAATAAATACAAGTACAGTGACGCAGGTTCCTGCTATGCCCTCAGCCTCAGTACGGATGGATCGACCCTCGCCGCTCTTTGTGGGAAAGGAATCGCCACAGCGAAACTCGGTGACAACGGTTATGAATTTACTGGCAATCTGATTCCTGTAACAAATCACAATCGAGGTATCGACGAGTTCAGGATCTCGGCAAGTCCGTCCGGAGATTTCATCACCGTCGACGACATCATCTACTCTGTTCGCCCAGGTACCCAGAATCTGCTCTTGGCCATCGGCTCATCCTGTTGCGGTTCCGTCGCGTTTCGCCCTGACGGCAAAGTTGTTGCCGCGGGTCTTAACGACGGCTCGATAGCGCTCTGGCCTACCGCGCAAGGCAACCAGTCCGTACCGGTCCCGGCTTTGACTGAGAAGCGCGGAGGACTGAGCGTAAGTCCGGATGAGACCCTGCTGGCAACCGTGGGAGAAGGTGGATCTCTCAGGCTTTTCGATATTTCTGAGTTGCGTCAAATCCGCCGACTGAAGGAGGCAAGTATCACCCCCGGCCTGAATGGCGTCTGCTTTAGCCCCGATGGCCGTCTTCTGGTCGTGACTGGTCAGGATCATCTCTACTTTGTCGAGACTCGCACCTTGAAAACCGTCGCTGACTACAGCGCATCCGGTGAGCCGGTCATAACTTTTTCTGGAGACGGTCGCACATTGGTCGTGCTCGACAACCATACAATTAGGACCTTCGATATGGGTAGCAAACGACAGAAGATTCTCATCGAAGGACGATTTCAGGAATTCAGGCTGAGTCCGAATGGGAACTATTTAGCCGCGCGGTCGCAGTCCAACCCGCGAGGACTCCATCACTATATCCAGACTCAACGTATGTGGGAACTTGCCACTGGTGCGGAAGTGGCCTGGGAAGAAAGGGGACGGGAAGTCTCGGACGACCCCGCGGAACGTCCACCGCAAGGCGGTCCGCAATGGCTGATCAAAGATTCCCTCATGTGGCCCACTTCGGTCGACAGCGGTCGCATCAGCCCTGATGGAATCTGGCGCATCGAGTTCGATCAGTATTCTCCAACTCTGGTTCTCGAGGAAGCCGACAGCAAGCGCCCAATCGCGAGTTTCGAGCACGAAAGCGAACTGACCGATGCGGCTTTCAGCCCCAGGGGGCGCTGGCTCGCTACTTCCAGTCAAGACGGCTCAGTTCGTCTGTGGCCGCTCCAGGTGAGTGACCTTGCCACTCAGGCCTGCAAGCTTCTGCCGCGTAACCTGACGCCCGATGATTGGAAGACTTTGAAGATGGATGGACTTTATCGCAAGACCTGCCCCAACCTGCCGTAGTTCAGCATGGCTTGTCCTAGAGGATTTGGCTCGCGCAACTTATGGAGAGACCTGAACCTCTGCTCGCCCAGTAAAGACAGCAACCATGGGTCAACGCCGTTTGCGGCGGAATAACAACATGCCCAGAACGATCCCCCCGAGCACAGCTCCAGCTAGTTTCTTTCGGCTGGTGATGGGAATGAAGCGGGTGGGCTGGTCGCTGATCTCGATGACGCCCACAGGAATGGTGCGCACACCCGCGCCGCCTCCTCCACCTTCACCCTGTGCGCTCGCATTGCCTACGCCGCCGGTACCTGCTCCTGCGCCGAATCCATACACGATCTTTGCAACGGGGATGACCGTTTTTCCCTGCGCGGTGATCGGTTCGCCGTAGATGGTCTTTACGCCGGCTTGGCCGAGAATGCTTTCTCTCAGCGATTGTAGAAGAGCGACACTGCCCATGGGAGAACTCCTTGGAGGAACCATTATCCATCATGTGCCGCAAGTGTGCACGCGGTGAGCTGTCCTGCCTTACTTTTTACAAAAAAAGACGACCCGACCACAGTGGCCGGGCCGATGGGTAGGCAATGCAACTTGTTAGCGACCGAGGCCGGTTGCCAGTGTCTTCACCATAGTGCCGTTGGCGTCGTCGTCCTTGACGGCCCAGACAAATGCGCCGCCCAAGCCTCCGGGAACGCGGAAGTCGACATAGAGAGCCTTGAGAAAGGCGGTATCCGGGTCGTCGTAGGTGTAGAAGGTCTGGCTGGTGGGGTTGTAGAGAGATACGGCAATCCTGCTCGGATCGAAGTAGCTCTTATAGCCGTTGGCGGTCAGGGTTGAAAGTGTGGCATAGGTGGCCGTGCCGGGAGTCAACAGCGTGTCGCATCCAGGGGTGTTGCCGCTGAGATCGGTGCACGGACCCGTTCCATTGGCGAGCAGAACCGCCGAAGGTCCGGTAGAGTTCTGGTAAAGGCCGTGATTGGTCTTCGGAACGCCCGTCCAGCCAGCGGCGTAGAGGGGCACTCCCATGACGTACTTCTGCGAAGGCACACCGGCCTTCAGATAAGCGGTGACTGTGTCTTCAATGTCAAGGTGCTGACCGAAGGCCGGGTCCAGCGGGGAATCGAACAATGGGGAAGCGTCGTTCGTCGTGCTTTCCCAGGTTCCAGCATAGTTGTAGCCATCGATGGTGATGAAATCCACCTGTTTGGCCGCATTTTTGAGGTCGATGTTGGTGTAGTTCTGTGCGCCGGCCGGTCCATCGAAGCTGAGGATGTACTGCTTACCGGTTTGCGCGCTCAAGGCATTCAACTGGTTGCGAAACTCCTGCAGAAGGAGCGTGAAGTTCTGCTTGTCGGTGGCGGCGGGAAATTCCCAGTCGATGTTAAAGCCATCGAACAGGCCGGGGGCGGTGATGTTGCCGTTCCAGTCGCTGCCCACATTTCCAACAACGAACATGTTGATGCAGGACGAGACCAGAGCCTGACGGCCAGCCTGCGTGCTGGCGGCGGTTGAAAAGGCCTGGGCTTCGGCAGCGCTGGCACCGCCCAGAGAGATCACCGTTTTCAGTTTGGGATGAAGCTGCTTGAGTTTGAGGATCTCGGCGAAGTTGCCGTAGAGCGGCCAGGAGTCAGCAATGCCGCCAACAGGTGGAAGGTTGTTGTCTTCAAAATCGGCCCATGCATCGGCAATGACACAGGTGTTCGAAGAAGGGTCTGAGGCGCTCGCCGAGACATCTCCGAACGCATAGATAAGGTGGGATAGCTTCGCGGCTGAGCCGTTGCTTTCCAGATTGGCCAGATTGTAATTCGCGTAGTAGATACTCCATTCTTCGAAGAACCCAGCCAGAATCTTGCCCTGGCTATTATTGTTTTGGGCAAACGCGGGAGCACCGCAGGGGACGAGTGCGAACATGCTTGCAAGCAGAGCCAGAGAAACGCGCAGAGAGAACCTTTTTGTCATTAGGGATGCCTTTCAGGGTGGAGATAGAGTCTGGCGCAGTATAGACCTCTATACGTATAAATGTCTGCATCGATTTTTTTCCTCCGATTCGGGAGGTTAAAATAGGGCAGAGGCGCGACTTTCCGGCCGGTTCGGGTGTCAGTGGTAACCAGAAGGAGCATTCCCCATGTCTCTGACTCGCCGGGTATTTATGAAGAGTGGCGCGATGGCGGTGGTCGGCGCCTCCGCGGTCCCCTCATTCCTTACGCGCAGCGTGCTGGCGCAGGCGACCACAGCGCAGCTTCAGGGGAAGAAACTGGTCGTCATCTTCCAGCGCGGCGCGGCCGATGGGTTGAATATCGTCGTTCCTCACCGGGAGAAGACGTATTACGAGCAACGCCCGACGATCGCGATTCCGCAGAATCAGGTGATCGATCTCGATGGATTCTTCGGCTTGCACCCCTCGATGCAGTCGCTTAAGCCGCTCTGGGACCAGGGACATCTGGCGATGGTACATGCGTGCGGGTCTCCCGACCCAACGCGGTCACACTTCGACGCGCAGGATTTTATGGAGTCGGGAACGCCCGGACTCGCGGCCACTCCGGACGGCTGGCTGAACCGCGCGTTGGCAGCCGAGGATGCCGCAAACCCGAGGCATGGAAAATCAGCTTTTCGCGCGGTCGCGCTAGGTACGCAGCTTCCGCGGACGCTGGAGGGCAAGGTTCCGGCGGTGGCCATCGGCAACCTGAAGGACTTTAACGTCGGAGGGCAGAATCCGGCGGCGGCTCCGCTCTCGAACAGCTTTCAGGCGATGTACGACGAGTCGGTCAACGCGGTGCTGCATGGGACGGCAACCGAGACCTTCGAGGCGGTGAAGATGCTGAAGGGGACCGATTCAGGAAAATACACGCCGGCGCCGGGGGCGAATTATCCCAATGGAGCTTTTGCCAACAGCCTGAAACAGGTGGCTCAGCTGATGAAGGCAAACCTGGGAGTCGAAGCCGCCTTTGCCGATATCGGCGGATGGGATACGCACCAGAACCAGGGCGGCGTGAATGGCCAGCTGCCCAACCGTTTGAAGGAGTTCAGCGAATCGCTGGCCGCCTACTGGACGGACATGGGCGACGACGCGGAGAACATTACGCTGGTGACCATGTCAGAATTTGGGCGCACCGTTCACCAGAACGGGACAGGCGGAACAGACCATGGTCATGCCAACGTCATGTTTGTCCTGGGCGGGCCGGTCACGGGTCGGAAGGTCTACGGAAAATGGCCGGGGATGGACAAGAGCCAGCTCTACGAAGAGAGGGACTTGGCCATCACTACTGACTTCCGGCAGGTTTTGGGCGAAGCAGCATTCAAAACCCTGGGTGCGAAGAATCTGGAAATCGTGTTTCCCGGAGCATCTCAGGAAAGCAATCACTTCCTGAATATCCTTAAAGCTTGACCTGAAGGAATCAAGATAGTAACCCCTTAGTTTTCAACAGGATTTCCACGGGTGATCTCTACCCTCGCGGGCAGGCTGAATCCAGCCGAGTGTCACCATGAGCCCTATACTCCCCTAAGTCTTACTCCTTGATTCGGTTTTCTCTTATCGTAGAGTGTCGCGGAGCTTTTTAGCGGTGTCTTCTTTGGAGCGATAGGAGCGGCCGGCGGCGTGTATTTTCGCTTCCACGGGACTCGAAGCTATGTTTTATTCATCGTCTTTTTGCTGGCAGCGATTGCAGTTCTATTTACTGTCTGGCGATGGATGATGTGGTCCGCCCTGCGGGCGACTAACTAACGCTCGCATTTTCCGTGGCTCAATTGACCAATAGCTGTTTTGCTTGGCCAGCGCGAACTCTCGATTCCCCAACTCTTGCCGCTGATTCTGACGTCCAGGCCTTAGAATTCTGTGGAGGGCTGAGAGATGAAATGGAGGCATCGTGGCATCTGACGCATTGAAGTACGCCAGCTTCGCTGAGATTCCCGTGGAGCACCTGAATCCCTTGCTTGAGCGGCAGTTCGTTCATGGAGAGCAGGGTATGCTTGCGCGATTAATTCTGCGCAAGGGCTGCGTTGTTCCCGAGCATAGCCACGCAAACGAACAGATCACCTATGTTCTTGAGGGTGCACTCCAGTTCGCCCTCGGCGACGGACGAGTCATCGTCGTTCGCTCGGGCGAGGTGCTGGTAATTCCTCCCCACTTATCACATCGGGTCGACGCCCTGGAAGACACGATCGACCTCGACGTTTTCACGCCTCCGCGTGCCGACTGGATTGCAGGGACGGATGCCTATTTACGCAAGTAGCCTTTTTTAACGGCCCGTTGACCCGAAGCCCTTGCCGCCTCGATCGGTCTCCGACAGCTCCTCGACCAGGACCACCTGCAGCGTTGTCCTGGATTCGAACGGGGACATCTGCGCGATCTTGTCTCCCTTGCGGATATGGACGCTCGCATCCGTACACTCGAGCGCCACATCCGTAACAACTCCAGCCGCATCCCTGAGGACGCGGACAGAGTATGAAGGCTGGTTGACGTTCACCAGGCAAACGAGGATCTCGCCTCGATACCCGGCGTCGATGCGGCCTCCGGCGTAGGTCACGCCCCGGGCTGCCATCGACGACCGGTCGCCAAGCACGAATCCCCATCCTGCCGGACCCTCGACCGCAATCCCCGTTCTTACTTTGACGGGGACCCCGGGTGACAATACGACGTCTTCAATTGAATAGAGATCGAAGCCCAGATCACTGCCCGCATGGGCGACTGTGGGGGGATGAGCGTCCACGTGGAGCAGCTTAACTTTCAGCATCGTTTCTATTTCTTGGCTGCTGCGGCTATCTCTCTTTTCTGCTTGGCCCAACGGCGCTTTTGTGCCGCTGAGATGCGCTGGCGTGCATCGGGGCTTAGCACGCGCTCCTTGCGAGTCTTTGCGGACGGGCCGGTGCTCAGGTTTCCGCTCGAACTTTGCAACAACTTACGTACCTGGTGAAGTCTACCGATTTCTTCATCGATAGCAGCAATGATTTGTTGACGACTCATTTTTTTATTTACCCTTCTATTTGTGAAACAAAATCGGGGAACGTAGTGAATATCTTATCAACACACCCTAAGGTTCTGCTTATGCAGGATGGCCTAATATAGTGCAAACAGAGGTACCTAAGCCGATTGTTACCATGCAGGCGGCGATTTACTCAAAAGGCTCGTCCTCGAGAATTCGCGTGGCTTTCTCGGGACGTTAAGATTCGTTTCAAACAACCAGCCGCATGATAGGACCATGTTCACCCCTTATGGCCATTTGAAACCGCGCAAGTTAGCGCTTGCCGCAGCTGGGTCATACGAGATACAAACGGCGGGCCGTCCTCACCCTCAACCAGCAGTCATTCCGCAGTCCGGGCTCAGACCGTGGATTGCGATCGATCTGGGAAAGTATCAAATTCGCATGGCGCAGTCGCTTGCCGAGCGCGAGGCGGCATGCCGGTTGCGATTCAAAGTCTTCAACATCGAATTAGGCGAAGGATTGATTTCTTCATACTCGACGGGGATGGACCAGGACCAGTTCGATCTGTTTTGCGATCACCTTATTGTCGAGGACCGCTCGCGGAACGAGATAGTCGGAACCTACCGGATGCAGTCAGGAATCACCGCGGCTCACCATCTCGGCTACTATAGCGCGCAGGAATTCGACTTCGCGCCTTATGAGCCGATTCGGAACGAAGTGCTGGAACTGGGCCGCGCATCGATTGAACGGGATCATCGTTCGAGTGAAGTTCTTACACTGCTATGGCGGGGAATCGCACAATACTCGAAGTTCTACGGCCTGCGCTATCTCATCGGCTGCTCTTCACTGAATTCTCAGGACCCGGAAACCGGCTGGAGCATGTATCAGCAGCTATCGGCTTTTCTGACCGTTTCGGAGTTCTGCACCCAACCCCTGTCCTACTATGAGTTGCCGCCTGCCACGACTCGTTCCGAATGTGAAGTGAAAATACCGAAGCTGATAAAGACCTACATCGCGGTGGGAGCCAGGATTTGCGGCGCGCCCGCGTGGGATCGCGAGTTCGGCACCATCGATTTCCTGACCATGCTGGACCTCGCTCACCTTACTCCGGCTGCCAGGAGCCGTTTTCTGATTGATCCTCATCAGGAGCCATCGCATTCTGCGTAGCTTTTCAAGAGGGCATAGGGCCGCCTGGCTCATTCCGCGAGCCCCTATAATGCATTGCGGATGAGATCGTTTCGAATCCGACAAACTGCCAAAAGCGTCTTGCAAGGCCTCATACTAATCTCGAGCCTTCTCGATGTTCTGGGGCGCTTCGCTATCCTGCAACTCAGATATGGAAGATCCTTGAGCCTGAGACAGCGAGCGGACTGGCTTCACTCAGCCTGTAAAACTATTGTGGGGCGATTGTCGATGAGCGTATCCGCTTACGGCTCTCTGCCGGCAACCGGCCTTATCGTGTCGAACCATCTGAGCTATCTGGATATTCTGTTTTACGCGTCGCTCATGCCGTGTATCTTCGTTTCCAAGTCAGAGGTGCTTTCCTGGCCGCTCTTTGGAATATTGGCGCGGTGTGGGGGGACCATTTTCGTCGAACGGGATCGCATGCATAGCGTTGACGAGCCGGCTCGCAGGATGGCCGATGCTCTGACAACGGGCGTTCCGGTCGTGCTGTTTCCGGAAGGCACCAGCAGCGACGGCAGGACGGTCCTGCCTTTCCGGGCGGCGCTATTCCAGCCGGCTATTGTTACTCAAACACCGATTCTTCCCGCGGCCATTTCTTATTTGCTCGCTGACGGTGTGGAAGCTGACCTTTGCTACTACGGAGAGATCACCTTTTTGCCTCATCTCTTCGGCGCGCTTGCGCGCAAGCGGGTCGAAGCGAAGATCAGCTTCGAAGGCAAGGCCCGCATCTATTCCGATCGCAAGATCGCTGCCAGCTCCGCCTGGCAAGATGTAGTCTCCCTGCGCGAAGCGGTTACTGCATGAGAGGGCCCACTCTTCAATTGTGGGTTGCCGTGCTGGCCGCAGGCGACGGGGAGCCGGGTTCAGCATAGACGCGGACATAGTCCACGAGCATTTCCTGCGGAAATACTGACGTTGCATCGGGTGAGCCGGGCCATGATCCTCCCACCGCAACATTCAGGATGAAGAAGAACTTGCCAGAATCGAAAGGCCATACCGCCCCCTGCGGAAGGTTCGATGGCGTATAGGTCGCATACACATTCGTGGGGCTGTCCACGTAATACTGAAGCTTCTTCGGCGACCAGATAATTCCAAATGTATGGAAGGCATTGGCGAACTTCGTATTGTTGGGAAGGGTATAAGCAGTGCCGATTGCGGTGCCGGTGAACCCTGTTCCGTGGATCGAGCCGTAATTGGTCGAGGGCATCTTGCCGATGCTCTCCATGATGTCCATCTCCCCGCAGGCCGGCCAGTTCACCGTCGCGATGTTATCGCCCAGCATCCAGAAGGCGGGCCAGAAGCCTTGCCCCGCGGGCATCTTGATGCTGGCCTCGATTCGCCCGTACTCGAAGCTCTCCAACGTCTGACTCTTCATGCGCGCCGAGGTGTAAGTTCCACTGGCTGGCTGGCGGGCGACGATGTGCAGATAGCCGTCGCTGCCAACATAGGCGTTTGGTTTGTTCGGGTCGCAAGGAGCGCTGTTCGAACTATAGGCGCAGTAGGTTTCAAGTTCACTGTTGCCCCAGCCACCGCCTCCCGTGTCGTAGGTCCAGTTCTTCGGGTTTGGCGCACTCGGCGAGGCGGTCCCGATGAACTCATCACTCCAGACGAGAGTTTCCTGGTTTGGGCTACTACCTCCAGACGCGCCGCTCTTGCTGATGACTGACAACCCGCTGCCGCATGCGGCTAAGAACCAACAAATCGATACGCAACTCAACCGCCGCGCGAACTTCACCATCCTTTGTCTGCACCTCTGCACTGTTTTTTTTGTGATCTCTAGTTCGTTTCTCTACGCTTTCGATTCATCCGTGTCAATGACGTGCCAAGCCCCACGCCGCCGTAGATAATGAATTCAATGCGAACAGCGATTGAAAAGCTTCATTTGAGCGAGATTTCCCCTCACGTAGTCCAGTCTGAGATCCGATCCATGACGGTTGAGTGCGACCGGGTCGGGGGCGTGAACCTGGCCCAGGGGGTGTGCGACACGGAGCTTCCGGCTCCCGTGGCCGAGCGCGCTATCGAGGCGATCCGCCAGGGGTACAACATCTACACCCGGCTCGACGGTATTGCGCCGCTCCGCGAAGCAATCGCCCGCAAGCTGGCCCGAGACAACGGGCTTACCGTCGATCCTGAGTCGGAGGTGCTGGTGACGTCAGGCGCGACCGGGGGCTTCTATGCAGCGGCCCTGGCGCTGCTCGATCCGGAGGACGAGGTCATCCTTTTCGAGCCCTTCTACGGCTATCACCTAAACACACTGCTGGCCCTGCGGATCAAGCCGGTTGCGGTTTCACTGGCGCTGGGCGACTGGTCGCTCGACCTTGACCGTCTGCGGGAGGCAATTACGCCGAAGACGCGGGCTCTGGTCATCAACACTCCATCGAACCCATGCGGCAAGGTGTTTTCGCGAGCCGAACTCGAAGGGATCGCCGCGATCGCCGAGGAGCACGATCTTTTCGTCTTCACCGATGAAATTTACGAGTATTTTGTCTTCGATGGGACGGGGCATGTGAGTCCAGCAACCCTGCCGGGGATGGCGGAGCGGACGATTTCTATTTCGGGATTGTCGAAGACGTTCAGCATCACGGGCTGGCGGGTGGGCTACCTCACGGCCAACCAGCGGTGGCTGGGCCCCATCGGATATTTCCACGATCTGACCTATGTCTGCGCGCCGTCGCCCTTCCAGTACGGGGCGGCCGCAGGGTTGATGAAGCTGCCGGTATCCTTCTATACCGACATGGCAATCGAGTACCAAGCCAAGCGTGACCTGATGTGCTCGGCACTGGTCGCTGCGGGACTGACTCCGTCGATCCCGGCAGGCGCGTATTATGTGCTGGCCGATGTTTCCTCGCTGCCGGGCGCGACGGCAAAAGAAAAAGCAAGGACACTGCTGCGCGAGCGCGGGGTGGCCGCGGTGGCCGGAAGCGCTTTCTTCACCGGCGGCCGGGGCGAAAACCTGCTGCGGTTCTGCTTTGCCAAACGGGATGAGGATCTGCAGCGGGCGTGCGATCTGCTTCGGGGGACGGCTCGGGTGTGAGGCCCTCTCCTGCACGGATCCCTGTTCCCTGCTTCTACACGGCTGTCGCCAGATACACCCCGAACCATTCGCGCTCGTCCGTCCAGCATTGTGTCATACCGAATCCGGCGCTTTCGAGCAGCGACAGAACGTCTTGTCCAGTGAACTTGTAACTGTTTTCGGTGTGAATTGTCTCGCCACGCGCGAACTTCACCTCAATATCGAGTGCCGCAATCACCACGCTCTGTGGGATCAGGCTCTCCAGGTGCATCTCGATCCGCGAATGTGCGTGGTTCCAGCGCGCCCGGTGCTGGAAGAGCCTTGGGTTGAACTTGGCGCCCAGTTCGCGATTGATCCGCGTCAGCACATTCCGGTTGAAGGCGGCCGTAACGCCCGCTTCATCGTCATAAGCGCGCACCAGTACCGAGCGCTCTTTTACCCGATCCGCGCCCAGCAGCAACCTGTCTCCCGGATCCAGGTGCCGCCGCACTTCGCACAACAAATGTGCAGCGTCGGCGGGCTCAAAATTTCCAATACTCGAGCCGATATAAAGCACCATCCGGCGCTTGCCATCCGCTGGGATCTCTTCCATCCCGCCCGTGTAATCCGCCACGCGCGAGGACACGTTGACACCCGGAATCTCCGCCTCAATGCGCTGTTTCCCTTCAGCCAGGGCGCTCTTGGAAACATCGATCGCCAGATAATCGACGTCACCCTGGCTGCGAACAGCCGCTTCGAGCAGCAGTCCCGTCTTTGTGGCCGTGCCCGCGCCCAGTTCAATCATCGTCAGCGACGAATGACCCGTTGCCACGCCCACAATTTCGTCCGCGTATTTCGCGAAAATGGCTCGTTCCGTGCGGGTCAGGTAATATTCCGGCAATTCGGTGATCGCTTCGAACAGCCGCGACCCTTCTTCATCATAAAAAAGCCAGGGCGAAAGCGTCTTCGGCCGCGCTGTTAGACCCGCAAAAACCTCGGCGCCGACTGGAGTCTGCGCCGCCTCCGGCAGGGTGAGAATCGAGGAGAGACTATGCATAAGGGGGGACCTGAGTGCTCCTAAAAGTATTGGAAAGAATTAACGATTCGCGAGGCGCATGCCGCAAAACTGCCACCGCGTCGCCGGCGAGAAAAAGTTTCGGTACGTACTCCGAATATGAGATGCAGGTGTTACCGCCGAACCGCCCCGGAGCACCATCTGATTGCACATGAATTTGCCGTTGTACTCGCCCAGCGCACCCGGGAGAGCCGCGAAGCCCGGGTAACCGAGATACGCGCTCCCCGTCCACTCCCACACGTCTCCAAACATCTGTTGTAATCCGCCTTGTGTCCCGCTCGCTGTAGGATGCAGCATACCTGATTCGAGCAGATTACCCTCTGCTGGCAAAGCCGCCGCGGCGATCTCCCACTCCGCTTCCGCGGGCAGCCGCTTCCCTGCCCAGCGCGCAAAAGCGTCCGCCTCGAAGTAGCTCACATGGCACACCGGCGTAGCTAAAAGCGTTTTCAAGGCCACCGCTCCCCGCAGCGAAAACACTTGCCACTCGTTCTCTGCCTGGAACCAATACAGCGGAGCCCGCCACTGCTGTGCCTTGACCGTGTCCCATCCCTCCTGCAGCCAGAGTTCGGCCCGCTCGTAGCCTCCATCGCGCATAAAGTCCAGATACTCGCCGCACGTCACCAATCGCGAAGCCAGCTCGAACGGCGCCAGGAAGACCTTGTGCCTCGGCTGCTCATTGTCGAAGCAGAACCCTTCGCCACCATGACCAATCTCAACCAGGCCGCCCTCATGCCCAACCCAACTCCATGAACCCGCATTCGCTTCCCGCAATTCACCCGCTTTGTATGCCGGATGCAGAGGATTCGACCAGAATGCGTTCTTGATGTCGTAGGCCAGCAACTCCTGGTGCTGCTGCTCGTGGTGCAGACCCAGGACCACACGGCGTTCGATCTCTGCCGGCATGCCATTCTCAATCAGCCGCGCCATCGCGGCTTCCACATGGCGGCGATACTCCAGAATTTCTCCCAGCGAGGGTCGTGAAAACGAGCCGCGCAGGCTCTTGAGCGGCTGGTCGGAGACACCGTTGTAGTAGCTGTTGAAAAGCCAGATGAAGTCTGGATGATACGGGCGGTAGTCGGGCAGAAACTCCGACAGGAGGAAGGTTTCGAAGAACCAGGTGGTGTGCGCCAAGTGCCACTTGGCGGGACTGGCTTCCGGACACGACTGCACCATCATGTCCTCGGGAGTAAGCGGCGCGCAGAGCTGTTCCGTCTGCTGCCGCACACTACAAAATTGCCGTCCCAACTCCGCCTCTGTTTCCAGTTTCAGACCCACAGACCGTTCCACTCCGGTGAGAGTACTCATCGACGCTCGATCCTCCTCTAGGTTAGAGAGCGGTCATCGTTTCATGTTGCCCGTGAGACTAACACTAGATGAACCGGCGCTGGGAGAAGTTACAGTCATTTTGCCATTTCCTCGATCGGCACCCGGTCCGCCCTGCGTCTTCCGTCTGTTTTTGGGCGTCTATCCTGCAAATCGAACTGTCGCCAGGCGGTTACCGGAAAGACTCGCGCCAGTCTAATTGAGAGATACTGATTTAGTCATGAAATCCCCATTGCGTGCATCGATTCTGCTTCTTGCCGCCGCCGTTTCCCTCCCTTTCGCATATGGGCAGAATGCGCCGCCACAAGGCCCCGCTCAGGGTCAAGGACAAGGCATGGGGGGAGTCTTCGCCGGCCACGGCGTCCGTGGAACCGTCACCGCTATCTCAGGGAACGACATCTCCGTAAAGACTGAAAAGGGCGACGTTTACAAGATTGAAACAGGCCCCAACACCCGCTTTCGCAAAGAGCGCGAGCAGGTAAAAATCTCTGACATCCACGTCGGCGACATGGTTGGCGCCGCAGGCGATCTCGACGACAAGGACAAAACCGTCGGCGCCGTGGTCGTCATGGTCATCGATAAGGAACAGTACGAAAAAGCCCGCGCCGACTTTGGCAAAACCTGGACCGCTGGCGCGATTCAATCCATCGATGAGACAAAAATCACCATCAAGCGCCCCGACAACGTCGTCCAGACCATCGTGGTCGACGAAAACACCTCCTTCCGCAAGCGTCGCGACAGCATTACCCTGGCAGACATCAAGGTCGGCGACAACGTAAACGCCCGAGGCGCTGTTCAGAACGGAAACTTCGTCGCCACTGTGCTGAACGTTGGCGGACCGGGTGGTCCCGGTGGTCCCGGCGGCTTCGGGGGTGGCGGGGGAAGCCAAGGAGGCACCCATGCCCAATCTGCTCCTGCCAGTTCAAACCCGGCTCCCCCAAAGCAGTAATCTGCTCATTCTATGACGCGTCGTCGCATTTCGATCCTGCTCCTGCTGGTTGTGCCGCAACTCACCGCGTCCCATATTAGCCGTGCCCAGCAACCTGCCGAACCAGCGCCCATCCTGCAGCAACCGACGGCTCCACAGGTTGCCGCCCCACAGGTTGCTCCCCCTCAGGCCGGGAGCGCGGTTCAGGCAGGCGGCGTCATCCATGGCACTGTCAAGTCTGGAACCATCCCCCTCCCGGGCGTCAGCATCACCGCCACCAACACGCTTACCGGCAAGAAATACTCAACCGCCAGCGACGCGCGCGGCAATTTCAGCATGAGCATACCGTCGAACGGTCGCTACGTCCTCCGCGCCGAACTCGCCGCCTTCGCTGCCACCACACAGGAAGCGCTACTCAACGCCGCATCGCACGACCAAAAGGTCGACTTTACTCTTACCTTGGCCTCGCGCGCAGTCCAGCAGGAGCAGCAAGAGCAGACTGCTGCCACCCGTCAATACTCAGGACGCGGCGCACAGAGTCTTTCTCTGGCCGACGCCGCTACCGGCCTCATCGAGGCTGCAGGAGGCTCGTCCACAGCAACAGCCGCTCTCCCCAGCCTTGCCTCCAACCCCGATGTCTCCACCGAGTCAGTCGCCGTCGCAGGCCAGAATGGCTCTACCAACCCATTTGCGGGAATTAACTTCGGAGACGGGCCACCGCCCCCCGGAGAAGGCGGACCCGTCGGAGGTGGTGGCGGATTCGCCATTAGCGGTGGTCCCGGTGGCGGGGGCGGTGGCTTTGCTGGCGGGGGCGGAGGATTTGGTGGTGGCTTTGGCGGAGGCGGCGGTGGACGTGGTTTCGGAGGACGCGGCAACTTCCGCAACTTCAACCCCAACCAACCCCACGGAGCCATCTTCTGGAATGGCGGCAACTCCGCCTTGAACGCTCAGCCCTTTGCCCTACGGGGTCAGCCGCTCGAACAACCCGGCTATTCCTCCAACCGGTTCGGCCTCACCTTTATCGGTGCGCCATACATCCCGCACCTGATCACGCACGACACGAAGGATTTTCTCTTCTTCACGCTTTCCGGGCAGCGTTCGTCATCACCCTTTGACCAATATGGAACCGTCCCCTCCGACCTCGAGCGCGCGGGAAACTTTCAGGGCCTGACCACGCAGAACGGCACCCCTATCACCATCTACGACCCGACCACCGGGCAGCCGTTCCCCAATAACACCATCCCCGTCGGCCGGATCGCCTCACAGGCTACGGCGCTTCTGAACTATGTACCCGAGCAGAATCTGCCCGGCCAGTTTCAGAACTACCGCCGCCTCAGCACCGCCCAGACAAACACCACCACAGTCGGCGCACGCTACATTCATAACTTCGGCAGCGGCGGAAACAACGCGGCTCTGGGAAATTTCGTCCGCCAGCGCCTCGGCCAGGGTGGTAGCCCAGGGCTGCACCAGAATCTCAACATCAACTTCAATTACAGCCACTCCGCCTCCGACAATCTCACCCTCTTCCCCGACTTCGGCGGGAAGAACCAGACCACCCAGTATTCCGTGCAAACCGGCTATTCGATCAGCAAGGGCCGCCTCGCCAACACCCTCAACCTCAACTGGAATCGGACGAATGCCGAGACACGCAACTTCTTTACGAACTTGACCAACGTCGCCGATCAGATTGGTCTCAGCGGACTCCCCGCCGACCCCCTGCTGTACGGCTTGCCCAACGTTACCCTGAACCAGTTCAGTAGCCTCAGCGAGCAGCAGCCCGCCTTTCAGCTCAACCAGACCATCGCGCTCTCCGACACCCTTTCCTGGATTCACAAGAAGCACAATATGCGCTTTGGGGGGGACCTGCGCCGCGTTCACCTCGACCTGGTTGGCCTGACGAATTCCACCGGCACCTACATCTTCACTGGCTTTTATACTCAGGCGCCTGGCACGAGTGCCAATGTCCCCAGCGGATTGGCAACCACCGGCTCCTCGCTTGCCGACCTGCTCCTCGGCCTGCCTCAGCAGACCAGCCTGCAGGCACCGGAGCAGAAGTCCTATCTGCGCGAAAACGCGATCGATTTCTTTGCCCAAGACGACTGGCGCGCGCTGCCCACGCTCACGTTGAACTTCGGCCTGCGTTACGAGTACTACTCGCCTTACTCTGAGAAGTACGACCACTTGGCCACGCTCGACACCGGAAACAACTTCGCCTCGGTGGCCACGGTCACGCCCAACACCATCGGCCCTTACACTGGCTTTTTCCCGCGCACCCTCGTCTACCCAGATAGGAACAACTTTGCGCCCCGTATCGGAATTGCCTGGAGGGCCATGAAGGACACCGTTGTGCGCGCCGGCTACGGCATCAACTTCGCCAACGGCCAGTACGTAAAATTTGTTCAGGATTTTGCCTTCCAGCCGCCCTTCGCCAACGTTCAGACCAACGAGAATACCTCGACGACTACGACCCCCGTGACTCTCGCCAACGGCTTTCCTGGATCGCAGCCGGATGGCAACTACTCCGTCAACAAAAACTATCGGCTGCCCTACGTCCAGGTCTGGAACCTCGACATCCAGCGAACTCTGCCGCTGGGGATCGTCCTCAACGTCGGCTACAACGGATCGAAGGGCACCAAGCTGGACATCGTTAACGCCCCCGGGCGCACCCCCACCATGTCGCTGAGCGGCGTTCTCTACGACTATGAGAACTCCGTCGCCTTCTCAAACTTCAACGCTCTGGCCGTACGCCTCCGCAAGCGCATGCAGGACGGCGTCGCACTTGGCGCAACCTACACCTACTCACACTCCATCGATAACGCCACCTCCATCGGCGGCAACGGAGGCACCTCTGCTGGCATTGCCCAAAACTGGCAGGACCTGCTCGCCGAAGAATCGAATTCGAGCTTCGACATCCGTCACAAACTGAACGGCGACTTCGTCTACGAACTGCCCTTCGGCCCTGACGCCCACTACCTTACCAGCGGGAATTTCCTCTCTCACGCGCTCAATGGCCTCTCCGTCTCTGGAACCTTCACCTTCGCCACCGGCGCCCCGCTCACCCCGCACTTTGAAGCCGAGGTTGCCGACGTAGCCCGCGGCAGCACCGGCTCCCTTCGTCCGGACCGAGTCCCGGGCGTCTCCCTGGCCGCCGGCGGAGGCTCGCAAGACAACTGGTTCAACAAAGCGGCCTTTGCCGACCCGGCCGACGTCTACGGAACAGCCTCGCGCTTCTCTATCCCCGGCCCCGGAACCGTCTCCGTCAACATGTCGCTCTCAAAAACTCATCGCTTCTCGGAAATGCGCACCCTCGAAGTCCGCGCGACAGCCAATAATGTCTTCAACACCGTCCAATACTCAGGCGTCGACACGACCCTCGGCTCCGCAACCTACGGGCAGGTCATATCCACAGCCGCTATGCGCCAATTTACTTTTCTCTCGCGCTTCCGCTTCTAAGGAGACCCGAACATGACAAACCGTCTCCAGACACTCGGCCTGGCCGCAGCCATCACATTCGCCGCCATCTTTACGGTCCGCGCCCAGCAAGCACCCCCGCAGCAGCCCGATCAGTCCTCCTTCACCCTGAAGGTCAACAGCGACATCGTGCTCACCAACGTCGTCGTGCGCGACAAAAAGACCGGCGACGTTGTCCGTGGCCTGACCGCCAAAGACTTCACTATCCTCGAGAACGGAAAGGCCCAGCAAATCTCCAGCTTCGACTTCGAGAGTGTCGACCAGGCCGCACCCCTCAACGAAGCCACCATCAACGGACAAACCGGCACAAGCATCTTCAACGCAAAAAACGGCGTTGCTAATCCCGAAGAGCTCCGCAATCATCGCCTCATCGTGATGTTCTTCGACCTGACATCCATGCAGGCCGAGGACCTGGAACGTTCGCAAGATGCGGCCCACAACTACATCAACCGCCAGATGCAGCCCGCCGACCTGGTCGCCATCGCCTCGCTCGACACCTCTCTTTCGCTCGATCAGGACTTCACCCGGAACAAGCAACTCTTGCTCAACGCCGTCAATGCCTACTCCGGAGATCAGGGCTCGGGCTTCCAGGCTGGAGCCACGAGCACCACCAACCAGGTCGAAGACACGACCTCCTTCACCGCTGACGAACAGGAGTACAACGACCTCAACACCGACCGCGAGCTCTTCGCCATCGCGTCTATTTCGAAGTCGCTCTCCTACATCACCGAGAAGAAATCAATGCTCTATTTCTCTGGCGGAATTCAGCGTGATGGCATCGAAAACCAGGCTTCT
>Ga0206959_10129_pt1 | contig 22038 bp, 21 predicted proteins | sample Alteio_BWOrgHeat_31_FD_152971 | JGI IMG/M metagenome (GOLD analysis project Ga0206959, IMG submission 152971) | Enriched cells from forest soil in Barre Woods Harvard Forest LTER site, Petersham, Massachusetts, United States -... | ecosystem: Environmental > Terrestrial > Soil > Temperate forest >...
GGTACGAGTGCCGTTGCTTTCGACAGCATCAATATCAGCGGTGCTAACTCAGACGCATTTGGAGAGGCAAATGATTGCCCCACCACTCTGTCCGCTGGCGCTTCCTGCAATCTCTATCCTATCTTTGTCCCCACGGCTAACGGAGTTACAGTCAGCGGCGGGGTCGATTTCACCTACCAGGTCGCCGGTTCGACCGCCGTATTGCAAACCTTCTCCATGACCGGCAAGGCGAATGCCTATTTTGAGCAGGTTAGCTTCGATCTGCTCTCGCTCGACTTCCCAGCAACGACAGTCAACGCGTCCGCGGCTCCCCGCACTGTCGAGTTTACTGGCGGTACGCCGCTCACCAATGCCTCCTATGCAATTACCGGTCCCAATGCTTCAGCATTCTCCATCACCGCAAACTCCTGCTCCAGTACGGTGTTGTCGAGCGAACCATGCTGGATCTCCGTAACCTTCGCACCCAAATCCGCCGGCAGTTTCACGGCATCTCTTTCAGTAACGGACGATGCTCCAACTTCGCCTCAGAGTATTGCTCTCACGGGCACAGGCACAGCCGCACCGGCGGCGGCCGTCACGCTTTCCACGCCTTCACCCCGGGTCCCGTTCCCGGACATAGCTGTCGGAGTTTCTGCCACACCCTATCCCATCAAGATCACCAACACCGGCAACGCTCCACTGTTGATCTCCGGGTTTAGCTTCACAGGAATCACACCATCCGAATTCTCTGAGACCGACGACTGCACAACAGCTATCTCTCCCAACAACTCCTGCAATCTGCTCGTCATGTTCAACCCCGCTACCAGCGCCGGTTCAGACGCAACACTCTCCATTGCAGATAACGCCAGCGACTCACCCCAAACGCTCGATGCATATGGAAATGGGACCAGCTATCCCGTGAACCAGAACGTCTATCCCCTCCCCTATGCCGACTTCGGGATGCAGTCACTATCAGCTCTGATCTCCTCCGCGAAGACTTCTATTGACATGACGCAATACCTCCTCGCAGACACCGCGTTCATCAACGCTCTCACCGGCGCCTGCCAGCGCGGAGTCACCGTCCGCGTCATCCTCGACCAGAACTCTCAGAAGATCGACAATACCGCCGCCTATAACTCTCTGAACGCCCAAGCCCACTGTTCTGCTGTATGGGCCAACACGGCCTTCGCCGCCACAGACCAGCGTTCCTTTGTCATCGATGGCAAGCAACTCGCTGTGATGACCCTTGACTTCCAATCGCAGGGTTACTCTCTCACCCACGACTTCGCCATCGTCACGAATGACTCTACTGATATCGTCGGCGTCCAAACCACGTTCAACGCCGATTTCGCCGCCGGCACACCGCCCTCTGGCACACCCGGCGCCAGCGACACAGCCTTCAACCCACCCTCTGGAACTCACCTCGTCTGGGCCCCGGCATCGTCCCAGGCAACCTTGCTGTCCATCATTCAAAACGCCAAGCTGGATCTCCTGATTGATGATCAAGACATGAGTTCCAGCGCGATCGTAAGCGCGCTCCAGGCTGCCTGCGGGAGACACGTCATTACGCACATCACCACGCCGGACATCCCGGCAAATGAAGCGAACTTCGCTGTGCTCAAAGCTGCCGGCTGCAAGGTCCGAACCTACCCGGCAAACTCCATCCTGCATACCAATGCCATTGTGGCGGACTATGGAATCCCCTCACAGGCAATCTACGTTGGCTCCAGCGCGTTTTCGGACAGTTCGTTGAACCAGAATCGTGGACTGGGTATCCGCATCACCGATGAGTATCAGTCCTTCTACGTAATCGACTACCTCAATCTTGACCACCTGTCTGCTAACCCCTTCTAGGCCTCCCCCTGCTATCCTTACCCTCGTCAGCATTTTCAGGGAGTCATCATGATCGACATGAAGGGTAAAGTCGCCGTCGTCCTCGGCGTCGCCAACAGCCGCAGCATCGCTTACGCCATCGCCGAAAAGCTGGGAGAGGCCGGTGCCACGCTGGTCATCTGTTACCAGAGTGAGCGCCTGAAAAAAGCTGCCGAAGACCTCATCGCCGAGCTCGGCCAGACTGGCCGCGCCCGCGCCATCCAGCTCGATGTCTCCTCCGACGAGCAGATCGATGCTGCCTTCGCCGAGATCCAGCAGCATTTCCCGGTCATTCACACCGTCGTGCACTCGGTCGCCTTCGCCCCCGCCGACGCCATCCATAACGACTTCCTGCTCACCAAGCGCGAAGATTTCCGCGTCGCCCACGACGTCAGCGTCTACTCCTTCATCGCCGTCGCCCGCGCCGCCGCGCCCCTCATGTCCGAGAGCGGATCCATGCTCACCCTCACCTACTATGGCAGCGAGAAAGTCTTTCCTAACTACAACGTAATGGGAGTTGCGAAAGCAGCCCTTGAGGCCACCGTGCGCTACCTCGCCGCCTCGCTTGGCCCCAAAAACATCCGCGTCAATGCCATCTCCGCCGGCCCCATCAAGACCCTCGCTGCCCGCGGCATCGGCGATTTCAACACCATTCTGGACGCCGTCACCCAGCGCGCCCCGCTGCACCGCAACGTCGAACAGGCCGAAATCGGCAAGGCCGGCCTCTTCCTCTGCTCTGACCTTGCCAGCGCCATCACCGGCGAAGTCACTTATGTCGACTGCGGATTCAACATCACAGGGATTTAGCTATGCGCCGATATTGGATCGCCGCCCTTGTTGCTGCCTCTCTCGCAATCTTTGGACAATTGAGTCTCGCATCGCATGAATTCTTAAGCTTTGGGTCGTTGTTAGTTTGGCCAGGATTTATGCTCGCCATGTTCTTTGGAGCGGAAGGTCCTGGCGGGCGTTCGGCGGCCGCTCCTTACATCGAAATAAATGTGAACTTTCTTCTATATTTCATTGTTCTCATCGCCCTTGTTTATTTGGCGGAAAAATTTCTTTATAACCCGGACGCAGAGAGAAGCCTTTATGAACATCGCTGAAATCCTCCTCCTCGACTTCGACCAGGAAATCTCCAACACCCGCCGCACGCTCGAGCGCATCCCTGAGGACAAGCCCGAGTGGGCGCCGCACACGAAGTCCTTCAAGATGGGCAAGCTCTCCATGCATTGCGCCACCATCCCGCTCTTCGGCTATTACATCCTTGAGGACGACGGCATGGACATGGCCAACAGCAAGCGCCAGCACGCCGACCTCACCTTCACCACCACCGCCGCTGCTCTCGCCGCGCTCGATGAGAATGCCGCCAAGTGCCGTGCCGCGCTCGCTGCTGCAACGGACGCACACATGCTCCAGCCTTGGCGCTTCAGCTTTGGCGAGCACCTCATCTCGCACGACTCTCGCGCCGCCAGTTTCCGCAAGCTCTGCTTCGATCACCTCATCCATCACACCTCGCAGCTTGGCGTTTATCTGCGCCTGCTCGATATCCCTGTTCCCGCGCTCTACGGGCCTTCCGCTGACGAGCAGTGGTCGCCGAAATGAAAATACGCATCCTGCTCGCTCTCACCGCTGCGCTTGCGACATCCGCAATCTCACGCGCGCAACTGCCTCCTACTCCTGCGCCGCAACATCAAGAAGACAAGAAGACGCAGGCCGAGCGTGAGCTTCAACAGGAAGAGCAGCAGCGCATGGCGGGCATCGTTCCGGCGTTCCGCGTCGTGCTCAGCGGCACAGCGGCGCCTATCAGCCCTCGTCAGAAGTTCGACCTCTTCGTAAAAGACGCCTTTGACCCGTTCGCCTTCGCAGTGGCGGGCGCGGATGCCGCCTGGCAGCAATACCGCGACGACTATCCCACTTGGGGCACTGAGGCTGACGGCTTCGGCAAACGCTTCGCGGGCGCCTTTGGCGACGAGCTCGACGGCAACCTGTGGGGACGTGCGATTCTTCCCTCCGTACTCCACCAGGACCCACGGTATTTCCGGCTCGGTCACGGAGGCTTCGGTAAACGCTTCGGCTATTCACTCGCTTCCATCGTGCGCTGCAAGGGCGACAACGGGAAGTGGCAGCCCAACTATTCACTCGTCGCTGGTGACCTGATCGCAGGCGCTGTATCCAATGTTTATTACCCGGCGTCCAGCCGTGGCATCGGCGTTACCTTTCAGCGCAGCTTCACCGTTGTCGGTATCGGCGCGGTCTCCAGCTTCGCCGACGAGTTCTATCCCGACATCGTCTCCGCCTTCAATCGGACCTTCAAACACAAGCCAAAGACCTACGATCCCAACAAGTACTAGATCCGCATAAACCTCACCGCCTGGTATGGCCTGCCGCTTAGCGTGATGTCGCTCTTGCCATGGAACGTTCCCGGCACCGGCGTCACCGTCATCGCCCACGGATCGATCAGCTCCGCGCGATACGTCGCTCCTTCCGGCAGCGGAAACGGATAATTCTCCGGCCGGTGAAAATCGAAGTAGTACAGGATCGCCTTCCCGCCGCCGCCCATCGCTGAGCGGTAATACGCTCCGTCCACCGCCTCCAGACCTTCGCCCATCTCTTCCACAATCTTTCGCAGGAACGCGATCCGCGCCGGGCTCTCGCCCAGCATGGGCCCGCCGTCCGCGCTCACACCGTCCTTGCTTCCCTTCACCGCGATCACTTCGCCGTGCGTGCAGTAGGCCCCCGCGCTCACCACCATCCACACGCGGCGCGTCATCTCTTCGCCGGTCAGGTTACCCCAGCGCCGCCAGATGTTGCCCTCGTACATCACCTCATCAAAAAGAATCGGCTTCCCCCACGCCTTCTTCCATTCACTTACTTTGTCAAAGTCGTAGACCTGCAAGCTCGCATGCGTGCACCACGGCTTCGCATAGTCGTACATGGGCCCGCTGTGATGGACGCTGCGCAGGTGGCTGCTCACATCCGCCTCCTGGATCACGCGAAACATGTGGTCCCACTCCTCCATCGTCCACGTCTTCAGCAGGTCATACTCATTCGCCAAGCTCCACCAAACATTGTGCAGCGAAGCCAGTCGCGCCACCACGTAGCGCACATAGCGTTCATTCACATCTTTCGGCATCTGGTCGTACCCCCAGGGTTTGCCGTACGGATGAAACAAGATCACATCCGCCTGAATTCCAAGATCGCTCAGATCGCGCACACGCTCTTCAAAGTGCCGAAAGAACTCCGGATCGAAGCGCGTAAAATCCAGCTTGCCATTCACCATTGGGAACGGATGCCGCTCCGGCTCACCCGCAGCAAAGACCTTCGGCATAATGCACATGCGCACCTTGTTGAAGCCATACTTCGCCAGGTTGGCCAGTGTTGCCTCCTGCAGCCGCTCGCTCTCAAACACCCATGCGTAGCACGTTGTGCCGAAGGGGAAGAACCTCGTCCCATCCGCATAACGAAAGTGGAAGCGCTCTGTCACGCTCACCGGGCCGTGATTTTTCTCTCGCTTAGGCTCTAGTGGTTGGCCCTCTACCAATTCCAGATCTTGCCACCGGCCCTTCGTACACTCCATGTTCCCGCGCTTGCCATCCATTTCTTTCGCGGAACTCTTTACGATCCACTCCCAGTCACCGGTCTCATCCGGCATCCAGCGCACCTTGTAATTGCCATCGCCATCGTAAAAGCCATCCACATGAACGGTCCGTGCACCCTTTATGAATTCCGCTGCCACTGTGACATCGACAAATGGGTTCCCAGCCGCAGGGCCCTGCAAGGAAATCTCATACACGTCCCAGCGTGAACACAGCGGCAGCTCATCCATGTCTTGCGTCGAACTCCCGGCTGCCACGCCGCTTACTCCCGCTATCGCTGCACCCGCCGCCAGCTTCATCGCATCGCGCCGATTCATCTTGCCTCCTGATTTCCAGTTCCATGCAGTATCCTTCACTCATCATGAAATCGCCAGTCGCAGCCGCTCTCATTCTCGCCTCCGCCGCGCTCGCTTCTTCTGCGCTCGCCCAGCAGCCGCAGGCCTCCACCGTGCTGCACGCCACGCGCATCCTCGATGTCGCCGCCGGCAAAGTGCTGTCGCCCGGTGAAGTCCTCGTCACTGGCAACCGCATCGTCGAAGCCGGCACCCACGTCACCCATCCCGCCGGCGCGCAGGTCATCGATCTCGGCGACACCACGCTTATGCCCGGGCTGATCGATGCCCACGTGCATCTCTTCCTGCATCCCGGCGACGAAGCCTTCCAGACTGTCCGCGAATCCGTCCCTGAGCGCACGCTCATCGCCGCCTCCGCCGCCAAGGCCGACCTCATGGCCGGCTTCACCGCCGAGCGCGATATGGGCACCGAGGGTGCAGGTTGCGCTGACGTTGCCGTGCGCAATGCCATCAACACCGGCCTCATTCCCGGCCCGCGCATGCGCATGAGCTGCAATGCCATCGACATCAACGGCGGTCACGAAGACAACTCCGGACTCAACCCCGAAGAGCATCTGCTCTCTAACGCCGACCGCGCCAACAATGCAGCCGAGATCATCTCCACCATGCGGGAACAGCGCAAGCAGGGTGCGGACTTCACCAAGATTTACGAGACCGGCCGCGACCGTCTCGTCAACGGCGTCTTCACCACTCCCTTCCAGTACACCGAGGCCGAGCTCGCAGCCGCCGTTGCTGAAGCACAGCGCATCGGCAGCCGCGTCGGTGTGCACTGCACCGGAGAGCCCGGCGCACGCTACGCCGTCGAAGCCGGCGTCGTCTCGGTCGATCACGCCGACTTCCTGTCGCCGGAAACCATGCGCATCATGCATGACAAGCAGATTTACGCCGTCCCCACCTTCGCCATCGTCGAATACTTCGCCGCGCACGCTGAGTCACACGCCGCCGGGGAGCGCGAGAACGCCATGCAGCTTTATCACGCCGAGCAGTTTAAGAAGCAGATGGCCGCGGGCGTTCCCTTCGCCGTCGGTTCGGACGTTGGCCCTTTCCCGCATGGCACGCAGGCGCGCGAGTATGAGCTGATGGTGGAGTACGGCATGAGCACCGCTGACGTCCTGCGCGCGGGCCTCATCAACGGCGCCAGGCTACTCGACTGGGCTGACAGCATCGGCCAGCTCAAGCCGCACTTCTTCGCCGACATTATCGCCGTCCCGGGCGACCCGCTCAAAGATATCAAGATCCTCGAGCACCCTAGCTTCGTCATGAAGAACGGCGAAGTTTTCAGAAAAGATTAGAGACTAACCAGCTTTTTCCGTTAGCTCCGCCCAACGCGCGTAGATCGCATCGTGCTCCGCCTGCGCCGCTTCCATCTCTGCCAGCGCAAGCGTCAGCGCCGTCGCATCCACCGCTACCGCCGGATCTGCGAGCCGATCATGGGCTGCTGCCAGCCGCGCATCCGCAGCTTCCACCTTCGCCTCGATCCCATCGAACTCCCGCTGCTCCAGATACGAGAGCTTTTTCTTCGCGCTTGCACCCGCACTCGCTGCAGGCTTTTGTTTTTCACTATCCCCTATCCCCTGTCCTCTATCCCCTGCTCCCTGCTCTTTCCACTCTTCCCACTGCAGATAATCCGCGAACAGTTGCGCATTGCCGCGACCATCCAAACCCAGCACAACGTTCGACACGCGATCCAGCAGATAACGATCGTGCGTCACCAGCACTAGCGCTCCCTTGAACTCCAGCAGCGACTCTTCCAGAATCTCCAGCGTTGGAATATCCAGGTCATTGGTCGGCTCATCCAGCATCAGCACATCGGCGGGCTGCAGCATCAGCCGCGCAATCAGCACCCGCCCACGCTCTCCACCGCTCAGCCTTGAGACCGGCTGGTTCAATTGTTCGCCTGTAAACAGGAACTTCGCCGCATAGCTCGCCACATGCACCACTCGGTCCTGGTACACCACCGCATCTGCATCCGGAGCCAGCGCGCGCTTCAGCGTCAGCGACTCATCCAGCTCGCGCATCTGCGAGAAATAAACAATCCGCAGTGCAGTCGCCCGTTTCACCGTGCCCGCACTCAGCGGTATCTCGCCGGACATCGCACGCAGCAGCGTCGTCTTGCCGCTGCCGTTCGGCCCCACCAGCCCCAGCTTCATGCCGTTCAGCAAGCCCAGCGACACGCCGTGCACAATTTCTCGCCCGCCCAGCGTCACTGCCGCATCTTCCAGTTCGATCAACCGCTTCGTCTGCCGGTCGCTCGCTGCGAATTCAATCCCTGCTGTCGCCGTCCGTGTGCGGGCGTCTACCTCCGCCAACCTGCCGATCATCGCATTCGCGGTATCGATACGCGCCTTCGACTTGGTCGTACGTGCCTTCGGCCCGCGCCGCAGCCAATCAATCTCGGTCTTCACCCGGTTGCGCAGGCTGTCCTGCATCTTGGTTTGTGACTCCAAATACGCCTCACGCTCCTCCAGGAATCGCGAGTACGCTCCACGCACCGTCAGCATGCCCTCGGCGTACACCTTGCTCAGCTCTACAACCTCACTCGCAACGTTCTCCAAAAAGTAGCGATCGTGCGTCACAACAACGCTGGCAAACTTCGCCGCGCGCAGCACACCTTCGAGCCACTCAATGCCCTCAAGGTCCAAGTGGTTCGTCGGCTCGTCGAGCAGCAGCACGTCCGGCTCGGTCACCATGGCCTCGGCAATTGCCAAACGCTTGCGCCATCCTCCGCTCAATTCCGCCGCCTGCGCACTCATGCCTTCGTCGCTAAAGCCTGCGCGCCCCAGCGTCTCGCGTAACCGCTGTTCGCGTTCATTCTCGGCAAGGTGCGCCCGCTTCATCGCCGCTTCCAGCACGCCGCGCACCGTTATTCCCGCAGCAAAGTCCGAAATCTGCCGCACGTAGCCCACCCGCGCCCGTTTGCGTACGGCGAGTTCACCGCTGTCGGGCTCCATCTCTCCGGCCAGTACTGCCAGCAGCGTGGATTTCCCCGCCCCATTCGGCCCAATCAGCCCAATGCGGTCACCTTCTTCAACGGCAAACGAAATATTTTCAAACAGTGGTTTTGCGCCAAAGCGTTTACTCACGCCCTGCGCATTCAGAATCGGCGGCATCCCTTTCAGTTTACGGGACGCAAAAAGAAAGACCCACCCTTAACGGGCAGGCCTTTCCGGTTCTGTGCGCTTAGCGCAGGTTGTCGGACTCGATTCCGTAAGAAGTCATGTGATAAATGCTGTCATCACCCTTCCGGAACTGGATATTTTCATTCGCGCTGCCCTTGCTGAATGTCGTCAATACGACTAGGTCGACAACATCCTTCCCATCCAGCGTTTGGTGCTTGGTGTCCATGATCTGTGTATTGCCGGGGGTTCCAAGCAAGTTGTGGATGCGGTCCCATTCGGCATTGGACTGTGCCACAGACTCATTTTGTTTGTATACGGGGTCGGTCTCGTCGTAGATCGCCTGCTCCTCATTCAGGGCCATGTGGAGATGCAGCGCTGTAACTGCGCCTTCGGGAGTTACAGCCATGTGCGACTTGCCGACGCGATAAACGCCGTATACCAGCACACAGCATCCCACGATAAACAGCAGAATCAGCGAAAGAACAATGACCAGCACGATCAGCCACGTCTTGCGCTTCTTCGGCGGGGCCGCAACGGGTGGTGGTGCATAACTAACCGGTGCTACTGGCGGCGGAGGTGTTCCTATAGGACTGCTCGGTGCACTCATTTCGTTTCTCCTCGGAAATCGCTGCACAGTCCCGGGCCTTCCCACTCGTCGCCGGCCTGTACCGCGTTAAATTTTTCGGACGCAGAAAAGCTTATCCCAAATCACTCCGCTTTGGGTTGGAAATCAATCGAAGTCGAAATCCCGCATGGGTTTGCCGCTCTCTTTGGACTCCTTGGCCTTCTTCACGGCTTCCGCGAACTTCTTCTCCAGCAGGTCGTCCTTGTTCTTCTGCGCTTCCACCGATTGCGCAAAGATCGAGTCCCGCCGCGCATCGCTTTCCTTCAGGGCCTTGGCCGCAGCCCCCAGGTCTTCGAACGTCTTCTTACGCGGAGCCGACGTGTGCGCGATCACGCTGCGCGTCACCGGGTCAATCTTCAGCATCCCGCCACAGTCCGGGCATGTCACTTCAAACGGTTGGTCGCTCAATCCCATGCCAAAAAAGTCCTCGCAGCCATTCTATGTCTGCGGTACACTCCCGTCATCATGCAGAAGCCTTCTTCGATCGACCTCACCGCCGGCATTATGGCCATCTTTATTGTCCTGGGGATTGTCGCCACGTTCACCATGGCCATCCCCGCAATGCCCGACAACCCCATGGTTTCCCCCTCCATGGTCGCAACCGCAACACACATCATCGGGATCTGCGTCTCTGTCATCGCCGCGGTTTGCGTCTTCTTCTATTGGAAGGGGCACGAATGGGCACGCTGGGTCGTCATGATCGATGCCGTTCTCGTTCTGCTGGGCTTGTATAACGTCGGCAAAACCTGGCCGATGTCCCACCTCGCCGGCGGAATCAAGATCGGTCAGGCCATCCTGGCGGTTTACCTGCTCTGGTATCTGAACACCGCGCCCGTCAAGGCCTGGTTCAAGATGCCCAAGTCAGGCGCGTCCGACGTCTAGTAATAGCGCCGGTAAGGATACGGCGCGTAGGCGTAATCCCACTTCGTCTCGCTGGTGCATGCCCAGATCAGCGCTACGACCCAGCCCACGCCCGTCCAGCTAAAGCACAGGTTGATCAGGAAGATCGCCAGCAGGTGCCGCGAGTTGCGCAGCGCCGCGATAATCGTCGGCAAAAAGTGGAACGCCCCAAACGGAATCAGCGCCAGCCCAAACAATGCGTGCATGGTTCACCTCGTCGCTGAGTAGATACGCAAACCCTCGCCGCCGGTTCCATTGCCCAATCTAGAGCTGAATCACCTTATGCCCCGGGCACTCCTGCCCTGCCTGCTCCACCAGCAGCTCCATCAGCCCCTCGCCATGCCGAGCCACAAAGCTCACCCCGGCAAGCACTCTCTCCTGCAAATGCCCTTCCGGGAGAACATTCAGCATGATCGTCGCAGCATGCTTTTTCAGCGACGCTTCTTTCTGCACCTCAAACGCCGCCGCCATCCGCCGCAACCGGTTCATCTGGTAGAGCATCTTGCTGCCACTCACCTTGGCCGCACGTCCCAGGTCCGCACTCATCGCCGTCATGTAATCCGTCAGCGCCGCCAACTCTGCATCCATCGCATTGCCAACAGCGGCAATCTTGCGCTTGCCTTCGATGGGCATAGCCCGCGCACCCAGCCGCACAGCCAGTTCTTCGGCCGTCTTCGCCTCCAGCACCTGCTGCAATGAAAGCTCATGCGATGCCATCACCTGCGCGATTGCTGGCTCCAGCAGTGTTGCCGAAAGCCGCGGCAACACCGGCGTCACCCGCCCCAAAATCTTCTCGTACACCACCGCCGACTGCGCAAAGTACGCCACTTCCGCCGGCCCACCCACGTATGCTGCCGTCGGCAGAATTTCATCCTGAAAGACCGCTCGCAGCAGCGCATTCGGGCTCAGCCGGTCCGGCTCGCTATTCAGAATCGCCAGCAACTCCGCCGTCGTAAGAGTTTTTGCACCGGCTTTCCACTCTCCGTCCGCGCTGCGTCGCAGCGACTGCCGCACCTGCACGCCACTCTCATTCGCCGAGATCAAAAACAGCAGGCTCATTCCTGCTTCCACGTTCACCTGCGCGTGATATCCCGCGCTCACCAGCTCCGCGGACCGCGCCAGCAATGCCGTCTCCAACTCCTCCGCCTGCTCGATCGCCTTGCGCAGTACCGGCGCACCCAGCAAATGGAACTCGCGCGACGAAGCGTCCATCACCACCAGCCCTTGCTTCGCGAACAGCCGCGTCAGCAGCTTGCCGAACGCGCTCGCCAGCGTGGCATTTGGCGCCTCATAAAATTCGCGCAACCAATCCGCTACAGGAGCCCACTCCAGCAGCTCACTCGTGTGCTCCAGCGTGGCCTTCAGCGCACCGCTCCCATCATCGACAGCGATCTCACCTACAGGACGCGGCTGGTCCGCACCTAGTTCCAACTGGATTGTCTCGATCGCCTGCTTGGTCGCAAACATAGCCTGATCTGCTTCCGCCAGGTCATGGTCTTCGGTCGCCAACCAGAACACGGGCACATGCTCGCGTCCGCTTGCCGCTGTCGCATCCTGTGCTTTGCGGACAGCCGTTGCTGCCTTCAACAGCGTCAGCAACGGGCCTCCGAACAGCACAACCTGCTGCCCGGTCACTACAGCGGCTGCTCCACTACGCAGCTTTTCGACATTTGCAAGCGCCGCTTCGCCGCCGCCGAACGCCGTCACCTGCTCACGCAGTGCATTGGCCAGTTTTTCGCGATGCTCCGCACCTTGCACCGGAGCATTCTTTGCCCACTCCATCCCAAACGGATCTTGCGGATACCATCGCCGCAGCACGCGCGTCGTCTCGCCCGAGCCCTCCGCGAAATCGCGGAACAGCTTCGTCGTTCCCGGCAACGCCGAAATAGGAATACACTCCGCCTGCATACGCCTTCAGTCTCTCATCCCGCTCGGTCTGCGTTTGTCTCCGTCGAGTAAACTTTGGATGCTTCGCCCCGCGCGTCGATGCACCATTTCTTTGCTGTAGGCTTTAAAAATGCCCGCAAAGAAGAAGACTTCTAAAAAGAAATCACTCGTCGCCGTAAACCATAAGCCCCTCAAGCTCACTGGCCGCGGCCGTACCCTCAGCTCGAAGAACGTCTTCCAGGGTAAGGTCTTCTGGGTCACGCGCGATGAGGTCACCGAGCCTGGCGGCGTCCGCGCCACCCGCGAGGTCATCCGCCACAACGGTTCGGTCGTCATCCTCGCAACAGACACCCGCTCCAACCCCGCCGACCCGGACATCCTGCTCATCCGCCAGTGGCGCCACGCCGCCAATCAGTTCCTGCTGGAGCTGCCGGCCGGCCGCATCGAGCCCGGCGAGAAACTCATCCCCGCCGCTCGCCGTGAGCTGCTGGAGGAAACCGGCTACCGCGCTCGCAAGTGGTCCAAACACATCAAGTACTTCGCCAGCCCCGGCTTCCTTACGGAGGCTATGCACATCCTGCTGGCGGAGGATCTCACCCTCGGCCAGGCCACGCCTGAGGACGATGAAAAGATTGAAGTGCACATGACCCCGCTCTCCCAGGTCATGCGCCTCATCCGCGCCGGCAAGATCCATGACGGTAAAACCCTCATTGGTGTGCTCTTTTACGCCTCCCTGCGCCAATACAGGAAGTAGACCGGTGTAATCCCAAGGACTCCAAAGAGTTACCCTTTCCCAGCCAACTTGCACACAACTCCGGTCTCCCATTTCGGCGTCGTACTTCCTTATGGTTGCGCTCCGCCCATCTGCGGAGAAAATCTAGACCGAGGCAAGGAAACGCGTGGAAATGGCACAGTACAAGGGCACCGTGAAGTGGTTCAACAACGCAAAGGGCTATGGTTTCCTGGGTCGGGACGATGGCCCGGATGTCTTCGTCCATTACAGTTCCATACAGTTGGAGGGCTACAAGAGCCTCAAAGAGGGCGACGCTGTAGAGTTCAATATCGTCGACGGTGCTAAAGGCCCTCAGGCAGATCAGGTCATTCTCACAGGCAAAGGGGAATAGCTCCCAGCTAACCGCGCCGCAACCTTCACAGGCCCGGCCTGCGCATACAATTGCGTAGTTCGGGCCTGTTGCCTTTGGCCCGGTATTTTTATGGACAATATCTCCATCGCACGTGCGCTCGAGGAAACCGCCGCACTGCTCGAAATCGATTCCGCGGATCCCTTCCGCATCCGCAGCTATCGCCGCGCCGCCGAGGCCGTCGAGCAGCAGACCACGCAGCTCGCCACTCTCGCTACCGAAGAGGCCGACCCTAAGGCACTGCTCGCCATCCCCGGCATCGGCAAAGGCATGGCCGCCAACATTCGCGATCTCGTCGCCACCGGCTCCATGCCATTGCGCGATGAACTGCTGAAGAAGTACAAGCCGTCGATGCTCACGCTGCTGCACCTTCCCGGCATGGGGCCTAAGACCGTCGCCATGCTCTTCTCCGCCCTGCAAATTACCAACATTGATGAGCTCGAAGCCGCTGCCAAACGTGGTGACCTGCTGCCGCTTCCGCGCCTCGGCCAGAAATTTACAGACAAGCTGCTCAAGGGCATTGAGGACTACCGCAAGAATTCCTCGCGCTTCCGTATCGACGTTGCGCGCAAGCACGCCGAGCGCATCTCCGAGCTCATTCGCGAGTTTCCCGGTATCGACAAAATCACACCCGCCGGGTCACTGCGCCGCGGCCGCGAGACCTGTGGTGATCTTGATCTCCTCGTCACTGGCCCCGCTTGCGAGCCGGACGTTGTCTCGGCGGCCGTTGAGCATGTTGCAAGCCTGCCTCTCATTGACAAGCTTCTCGCCAAGGGGCAGAACAAGGTGAGCTTCACGCTGCGCAACAATCTGCAGGTCGACGTCCGCCTTCTTCCCCGCGCCAGCTACGGCGCCGCGCTGCAATACTTCACCGGCTCCAAGCACCACAACGTTGCTCTGCGCCAGCGCGCCATCAAGCGCGGCCTCACGCTATCGGAGTACGCTCTGCTCCGGCTCGAAGACAACAAGATCATCGCCGCCGAAACCGAAGAGCAGATTTACAACGCACTTGAACTCGACTACATCGCCCCCGAGCTGCGCGAGAACTGCGGTGAGATCGAAGCCGCTGCCAAACACACACTTCCGCAGCTCATCGTCCGCTCTGACCTTCGCGGTGACCTGCACATGCACACCACGGAATCCGACGGCTCCAACTCCATCCGCGAAATGGCCGAAGCCGCCATCGATCGCGGCCTTGAATACATCGCCATCACCGACCACTCCAAGCATCTCGCCATGACCAATGGCATGGATGACAAGCGCGCACTCGCCCATGCCAAACGCATCCGCGCAGAATCCGACAAGCTGGCTGAGGAGTTCGCCGCGAAAAAAGGCCCCCAGTGGGCGCGCTACAAGGCCCGCGAAAAGGCCAAGGAGCCGAACAACAAGCCGCCCAGCGTTCCCTTCCGTATCCTCGCCGGCGTTGAGGTCGACATCCTGCTCGATGGCACACTTGATCTCGACGATGCCACGCTCGCCCAGCTCGATATCGTCATCGCCAGCGTGCATGGAGGCTTCAATCAATCCGCGGAAGAAGTTACAACCCGCGTCCTACGCGCCTGCGAGAACCCTTACGTGCAGATCCTCGGTCACCCCACCGGCCGCAAAGTGCTTGGCCGCGAGCCTTACAAGGTCGACGTTGCAAAGATGCTCGTCGCGGCCGCAAAGTTCGGCATAGCCGTTGAACACAATTCTTCTCCCGCCCGCGCTGACCTGAGCGATCTCCACCTGCGCCAGGCCAAGGAAGCCGGCTGCAAGATCATCGTCAATACGGACGCTCACACCACTGAGGAGCTCGACCAAATCGACCACGGCGTCGTGCAACTTCGCCGCGCGTGGCTCTCCCCCGCCGACCTCATCAACACCCAGCCTGTCGACAGATTTCTCAAGAGCCTTCGTTCGCGACCCTAGCGTTGATTTGGCCCCCGGCCCTCGAGCCTATACGCTGTCTTTATGCCTGACCTCAATCTCGGCCCCGCTCCGCAGCGCAATCGAACCCCTGCCATCCTCATCTCCGCCGTTGTGCTTGCCGCCATCGCCGCAGCTATTTACCACTTCAGTCCACGTACGCCCGCGCAAATCCAGGTACAAAAGGTCGACATCTTCGCGCCGCACACAGAAACCAAAGCTGCCAAAGGTGGCATGCATATCCTCGGCACACCGTCCTTTCAAGAGGACAATCTCTACGTCATCGTGCATGTCAGCCTCAAAAACAATCTGCGCCAACCGATCTTTCTTGACGCCCCGGAAGCCACGCTGACTACCTCCACCGCTAACCTTGCCGCCACAGTTATCTCCCCTACAGACGCGTTGCGCCTTGAGCAGTCCTTCCCGCAGATCGCGCCGCTCGCTCCCAACCCGCTCGGCAGCGGCACAGAAATCGCACCCCGCGCCACCACCGAGGGCTCCATCATCCTGCTTTACTCCACACTCTCTGACGATGCCTGGAAAGCGAAGAAGTCATCGACCCTGACTGTGAACATCACCCACCTTGGTCCGCAGACTATCGATCTACCCTAGCTGTCTTAAACAACAAGGCCCACGCTTCTCGCGCAGGCCTCACTGTCTATTCAGTACTATCTGCCCTTACGGGACTGTGATCGGCGTTGCCGCACCCTTTGGCGTACTCAAATAGCCCGTCACCTGGTTCTTGTTGATGTTGTTCACCACAATCTCAAACAGCGCAGGCGACTTCCCGGAGTAGAACTGAACTGGCTCGTCCAGGTTCTTGTCCTTCTTTTCGATATTCTTGTCATCCGCACTTACTTCCAGCGTGTACTTGGACTTCTTCGCATCTACCTTCTTCAACTGCAGCTTGATGGTGCCTACGTTCTGCGCTGCAGCTCCTTTGTTCAGCGTGAACTCGTAGTAGTTGCGGTCGCCGCGATGCTTCAGCTCTTCCAGCTCATCGTGGTTGGTCGCGATCAGGCCGCTCATCACGCCGGCGTCACCCATCACGCGGGTCAGTTGGGTCTTGGCTGCCGCCAAATCGGCCTGTGTGGTGGCTACATCGGACTTCACACCACCCACATCCGTCTTCACGGTGGACACGTCATTCTGGACGGCCCCTACCTGCTGCGCTGTTGCAGCCTGCTCGCTCTGCAGCTTCTTGGTTGCAGCGTCCGCACTCTTCTGCGCTGCAATCAGCAGGTTCGACTTGTCTTCCAACTGCTTTTGCGTCAGACCTACGCTCTGTGCCAGTGTCTGGCCCTGCGCACGCATGCGTTCATTGGTGTTCTGCAGTTTTTCGGCAAGCACCGCATTTTGCTTGTTGGCCGAATCCAGGTTCTGTTGCGCGGTATTCAGGTGCGTCTGCAGTGACAGGCTCCAGGCCAGCGCACCGAGTCCCAGCACCAAGCCCGCTATCCCAACACCCACAAGCCACATCGGCGGTTTCTGTTCCACCACCGTAGTTCCGTTACCGTCGCTCATCGATCCTCCTCGACTCAGTGCTGCACTTGGCGCCCGAGCTCGAACCTTCACAGCTTAAACCCGCTGACAAAACATCAGACGAGCAGAATAGGCTTTGATGTAATCCTTTTATCGATTTACCTTGCCCCTGCACGTTCGGGTTCGGCATACACAAACCGCCTGTGTTCTGATGCGCTCTGAACGCCAAAAAGTTGCCTCCCGTTTTCCAATAATTCGCCCGATAAAATATCTCAGTGTCCCCATCCCCACAATCCATTTTCAATACCGGAACCGCCGAGGTACTGATCGTCGGGGCGGGCATCATCGGTCTCTCGCTTGCCCTCGAGCTTCACGAACGAGGGATTCGGGTCCAGGTGCTGGAGCGCGACACCCCACTCTCCCATGCCTCCACAGCAGCCGCCGGCATGCTTGCGGTTAACGATCCTCACAACCCCGCTGCACTCCTACCACTCTCTCAGCTCAGCGCACAGCTTTATCCCCGCTGGCTTGCACACATTCACCAACTCTCCGGCATCGCAATCCCCTTTCAAACCGAAACGACACTGCAATACCAATCGGACGGCAACATTCTGCACTTCTCCGAGCGCTCCGTCGAACCCCGGCAACTAGGCGCCGCTCTTCTCGCCGCCGTTCGCAACGCAGGTATCGAACTCCGCGAGCATTGTGAATTCCATCCGTCAGCCGCGCCCACTGCACAGACAATCGTCTATGCGACCGGCGCATGGCAGCCGGGCAGCATAAAAATTCCCGTCGTCCCGCGCAAGGGACAGATGCTCCGCGTTCAGCTTCCACCCTCACTCAAGGATCTCCGCGAAGTCCATCGCAGCGATGAGGTGTACATCGTCCCCCGCATCTACGGCCCACAGGCTGGCACCGCTCTCATCGGCGCAACCATCGAAGACGCCGGCTTTGACACCTCCACCCACACCACCGATCTGCGGCAATTGCGCTCTCGCGCTGCGCGTCTCCTCCCCGTTTTGGCCGACGAGACAGCAGCGCCGATGCTTGAAGCCTGGGCCGGCCTCCGTCCCGGCACACCCGACCACCTTCCGCTCCTCGGCGCAATGACGCCCGGCAGCCGCCACTTCCTCGCTACCGGACATTACCGCAATGGCATCCTTCTGGCCCCGGCAACCGCCGTCCTCCTCGCCGATCTCATTCAGGACAAGCCCGCCACCCTCGACCTCACACCGTTTTCGGCCGCTCGATTCCCTGCGTCCTTTGCTTCCTGAATTTTCGATATTCGCCCCGCGCAGATGACAATCGCTCAACCTATCTCTGATAATTAATCCCGCATATTTGCTGGAGAATTCTTATGTCCACCGCAGCTCCCAAAGGCCTTCAAGACGTCGTCGCCAACGAGTCTTCCATCTGTTTTATCGACGGTGCCAAAGGCATCCTCTCCTACCGTGGTATCGACATACACACCCTCGCCGACAACTCCACCTTTGAAGAGACCACTTACCTTCTCTGGAACGGCGCCCTCCCCACCACGGCTGAACTCAACGACTTCACTCATCAGCTCGCCGCCGCCCGCCAGCTTCCCGATGATGTCATCAAGTTCCTGAACGATGTCCCCAAGACCGCTTCGCCGATGGAAGTTCTCCGCACCACTGTCTCTCTTCTCTCCATCTACGACCCCGACGAGAAATCGCATCTGCACACCGCCAACGTGCGAAAGAGCTTCCGTCTCACCGCGCAGATTGCCATGATCGTCGCCATGTTCGACCGCATCCGCAAAGGCAAAGAGATCATCAAGCCGGACACTTCGCTCTCCCACGCCGCCAACTTTCTCTGGATGCTCAACGGCGTCAAACCGACTGACACCGCAACCAAAGCGCTCGACGTTGCACTCATCCTGCATGCCGATCACGAGCTTAACGCCAGCACCTTCGCCGCACGCGTTATCGCCGCTACGCTCTCTGATTTGCACTCCGCCATTACCGGTGCCATCGGCGCGCTCAAGGGCCCGCTGCACGGTGGAGCGAATGAAGCCGTGATGCATCTGCTTTACGAGATCGACAAGGCCGGCGAAGACCCCGTCGAGCATGTACGCAAAATGCTCGCCGCCAAAGAAAAGATTTCCGGCTTCGGCCATCGTGTCTACACCACGGAAGACCCGCGCGCCACACACCTGCGCAAGATGTCGCACGACCTTGGTGCCGATGCCAACCCCAAGTGGTATGAGATGTCCCGCTCCATTGAGCTCTTCATCAACTCTGAGAAGAAGCTCAATGCCAATGTCGACTTCTACTCCGCCAGCACTTACACCACGCTCGGCATTGACATCGATCTCTTCACGCCCATCTTCGCCATCTCGCGTATCTCCGGCTGGTGTGCCCACGTCATCGAGCAGCATGATGACAACCGCCTCATCCGCCCGCGCGCGGACTATACCGGTCCCGCGTGGCCCGCGCCTTACGTTCCCATCGAACAGCGCAGTTCGCAGACCAAAACGTACGCGCCCCAGGCAGCCAACTCCAAGCCCAGCGCCTAATTTTGTTCCACAGGCAGCGCGCCTTTTCCCTTGCTACTCGCATGCGCACCCGATACCTTTTGGGGAGCAATCCATCCCCTCAGGAGCAAGTAGTTGCCGCGTCCTTTCCTCGTCGCCGCGCTTCTGGCCGCCACGGCCGTCCCTCTGCACGCTCAGCAGAACCCAGCGCCGCAGTCTGCAACCCAGCCGCAAACCGCACCCGCCGCCACTCTTCCCGCTGCGCAAACCAACACCCTCAATGAGGACATTGACCTCATGCGCGAACTCGATGAGGTGACCGGCGCAGGCGCCAACGGAGAAGGCCCGGCCGGCATCATCCCCTTCGCCAGCGGATTCAATGCCTCTCTGGTTTCAGCTTCGCAGCATGATGCGGGCGCAGGCTGGTCTAGCGTGCTTACGCCGAATGTCGCCTGGCGCATCAACCGCCACTTCAGCATCAACGCGCAGGTCCCTGTCTACACCTACATCAATGTCTCCATCCCCACCAGCGAAGTGAAAGTTAGCGGCGTAGTCACACAGATTAACTACACGCTCGAAACCAAAAAGTTTCAGGTCGGCGATACCACCATCGCTGCGCAGTTCGAACTTCATCCCCGTCTCTTCGACTACATCCTGACCGCTACGCTCGGCACACCCACCGGCAACTTCCCCTACGGCCTCGGCTCCGGACAGTACACCTACAACATCAACAACCATTTCGAGCATCCGTTCGCAGGCTTCATTGTTCCTGAAGCGGAGCTCGGCATTGGCGACAGCAGCAGCCTCATCAACTCGCGAGTGCGCCAGAGTTTTGTCGCCGTCGGTGAGCAGGCCCATTTTCAGGCCGGACTCACGCTCTGGCTCCCGTGGCACGGCATCAATTTCCGATCTAACGCGTACGAGGACATGCCACTCAGCACTCAGACCGTCACCAACGTCACCATCAGCAGTAAGAAAGGTGTCGTCAAGGTCGTCAAGTCCACGCACCAAGAAAGCGTCGGCGAAGACAACGGATTCCTCAACACACTCGACATTCCGCTCACCAGCCATGTCATCCTCTCCGGCTTTTACAACCGCTCGCTGGTCAATAAGGACGATATCGCCGGCTTCTCCTTCGCCTTCATCCTCCGCCGCCAGGGCGCAGACACGAAGGTTCATTAGCTAAAAAGCAAAAGCCCGGCGTGCGCCAGGCTTTCGTCTTTACTGTTTACTCGCTACTGTCTGCTTTACTTGCTTCCCGGCGGCACAATGCCATTCATCCGCAGGTATTCCACCATCTGGCCATAGTGGTCATAGCCGTGTGCCACGCCAAATGCTGCCAGCGTTGCACGCGTGTTCTGCCCATCAATCGGCTTGATCGCTACAAACGCATTTGCGGTCGTGATGGTCGCAATTGCCTTGTGCGCAAACGCGATCGAGCCTGTCAGGTACTTCAGCGCAGCATCTTTGTCGCTGCACGCCTTAGGATCGTCAGACATTTTGCCGAGCGCTGCCATGTCGACATCTGGTTTCATCCCGCCCACCGCGCTGTAAAAGTAATAGTTCGCCAGGGCGACATGCACTACCTGCTGGCCGAAGGTGCGCACCGTGTCGAACTTCGCTGGCGCACCCGCCGCAAACGTTGCCGCATTCGGCGCAAAGCCATACTTATCGGCGGGCATGGCTTTGGCAACCGGCACAACTTCACCCTCATAAATGCTGAGCAGGTCGTCCAGCGCCTTCGCCGGTTCCACTGCCGTTCCAGGAGCCACAGCCGCCTTCGGCGGCGCCATCTGCGCGTTTGCTGCCACGCCGCTAAGACACATCGCTCCACACAAAACCATCACTTTCAAACGCATCGCATCACCTCAGAGAATTTCTAAAAATTGGCCCTTGAATTCGACACCCAGCCTACCAGAGGCACATGCATCTCTGTGTCACTGGCCCACATCTCAGCTGCCATCCTCTTACAATCAATGCATGGTCCGCATTTATCTCGACGCCAACGCCACTACTCCGGTTCTCCCGGAAGTTGTCGAGGTCATGCGCCCGTTTTTCGCCGAAGCCTTCGGAAACCCCAGTTCCGCGCACTTGCCCGGCCAGCACGCGCGCTCCGCTGTCGAACACGCACGTTCTGCCGTCGCCCGCCTGCTCAGTGCCACGAACAAGGAGATTGTCTTCACCTCCGGCGGCACGGAGAGTGACAACCTTGCACTCTCCGGCATTCTCCAGAATTTTCTCGACACCAAAGAGCCTGCGCACCTCATCACCACCCAGATCGAGCATCATGCCGTGCTCTACACTGCCGAAGCATTAGAGAAGCGTGGTATCGAAGTCACCTACCTCGCACCTGACCCCAACGGCCTCATCGACCCTGCCGCCTTCGAGGCTGCGCTCCGTCCGCACACTCGTCTCGTCTCCATCATGCTCGCCAACAACGAGACCGGTGTCATCCAGCCCATCGGCAAGCTCGCGCGTATCGCTAAGGCCCACAATCCCGCGCTCATCTTTCACACCGACGCTGTACAGGCCGCCGCCAAGCTCTCGCTCGATCTCTCCGGCGAGTTCAAGAACGTCGATCTCCTCTCACTCTCCGGCCACAAGATGTACGCGCCGCAAGGCACCGGCGTGCTCTTCGTTCGCAAAGGCATCCAGCTCGCTTCACTCTTCTTCGGCGG
>Ga0206959_10130_pt1 | contig 21937 bp, 16 predicted proteins | sample Alteio_BWOrgHeat_31_FD_152971 | JGI IMG/M metagenome (GOLD analysis project Ga0206959, IMG submission 152971) | Enriched cells from forest soil in Barre Woods Harvard Forest LTER site, Petersham, Massachusetts, United States -... | ecosystem: Environmental > Terrestrial > Soil > Temperate forest >...
GTCCCGACCAGCGCGCCCCCGCCATCACCAGCCTGTTTGAAGATTCCCACGGAACCGTCTGGGCCGGAACCACCGGCGCGGCCATGGCTTTTGATGGTGTGCAATTCAAGAGGTATCCGCTGTTGGGCGCGCGGCCCATGAGCAGTGTGCATGCCTTTGCCGAAGATACGCGCAGCGGAACGCTCTGGGCCGGCAACGGCGCGGGCGGCTTAATGAGTTTGCAGGGCGATCAGTTTGCCCCCGTGCCCGAGGCAGCGGAGTTGAGCCAGCAACAGATCTCCGCGCTCATGGCTGACAATGGCACGCTCTGGATCGGCACCGAAGACGGAGGCCTTGCCTGTTTCCGCAACGGCCATGTATTCCGCATCACGGAAAAGCAGGGATTCCCGGCACACAGTATCGCCTCGATTCTTGACGATGGTATGGGCAATCTCTGGTTTGGATCGCAGCGCGGCATTCTCCGAGCTCCGCGTGCGCAGCTCGAAGCCGTGCTCAGCGGGCAACAACCGGACGCGGCTTTTCAGATTTTCAATCTCAGCGACGGACTCTCGAGCCTTGAGTTTTCCATGGGACACCAGCCGACGGCCGCCCGCGACCACGAAGGCCGCCTGTGGTTCGCCACCTGGACGGGAACGGTGGCGGTAGATCCTCATCGGCTGCCCATTAATCCGCAGCCGCCCGCGCTGGTGATACAAGATGTGCTGATCGACGGCCAGCCTGCCGCCGGAGCGCCGCGCATCCTCACCTCCGATATGGTCACCAATATGACTGTCGAGGTGCCGCCAGGCGATCAGCGGATCGAAATCCACTACGCCGGCCTCAGTTATACCGCGCCCGAGAAAGTCCGCTATCGCTACAAGCTTGAAGGCCTCGACAAGGATTGGGTCGACGTCGGCGATCGCCGCGTCGTTTATCTGCAGGACGTGAAGCCTGGCAACTACCGCTTTCGGGTAAAGGCCGCCAACAACGATGGCGTATGGAACGAAGCCGGTGCCTCCATGCAACTCAACGTCAGGCCGCATTTCTACGAAACTGGGGTGTTTTATGCGATTTGCGTGTTGTCTCTGTGCGGACTCGCGCTGGGCCTGCACCAGATTCATGTCCGCAATCTGCGTGCCCGTCAGGTAGAACTGGAAGCGCGAGTCGCCGAACGCACCAGCGAGCTGCAGCAACGTAGCGACGAACTGCAGCAGGAAATTGTGGAACGCAAGCGCGCCGAAGAAGCCGCCGATGCCGCCAACCACGCCAAGAGCGTTTTCCTGGCGACCATGAGCCATGAGATTCGCACGCCGATGAACGGCATTATCGGCATGGCCGAGCTGCTGATGGAAGCTCCGCTGCAGACGCAGCAGCGCGACGATGTGCGCATGATCAAGTCCTCGGCCGATGCGCTGCTTGATGTGATTAACGACGTGCTCGATTTTTCCAAGATCGATGCCGGCAAGATGCAGATGGAAAGCGTGGCCTTCGACCTGCGCGAACATCTTGCGCTCGCCCTGAAACCCTTCCGCGCCCGCGCCCGGCAAAAGGGCCTGGAGTTGAACCTGCGTATTGGCACATCCGTGCCAGACATGGTTGCTGGAGATCCCGTCCGCCTGCGGCAGGTGCTGGTAAATCTCGTAAGCAATGCCGTAAAGTTCACCGAAAAGGGAAAGATCGATATCGACGCTGAGGTCGACGGCTGGGAAGACGGCGAGCACGGCGAAACCGTGATGCTACACTTCACCGTCATCGATACCGGCATGGGCATTCCCGAGGCCAAGCGAAGAACCATCTTTGAGCCTTTCATGCAGGCGGATGGTTCCACCACGCGCAAATTTGGCGGCACCGGCCTGGGCCTGAGCATCTCCTCGCGGCTGGCAGAGTTGATGGGCGGCAGAATCTGGGTGGAAAGCGTGCCCGAGCACGAAGGCAGCGCCTTCCATTTCACCACGCGCCTCGAGGTGCGCGAAGAGCACGCGCCGGCGTCTTCGCCTAACGGTACGCAAACGCGCGGTCATACTCATGACAGAGCTGCCGTGATCGTCGACTTGGCCGGTCCGCCGCAGGCCGAGTTGCTGCCGCTGCACATTCTCGTGGCCGAGGATAACCTCGTGAATCAGGCGCTCGCGCTCCGCCTGCTCGAAAAGCGCGGCCACCATGTCACCCTGGCCAAGGACGGACGCGAAGCTCTCACCGCCATCGAGCAGGCCCGTTTCGACATGGTGCTGATGGATGTCGACATGCCCGAAATGGACGGCTTCGAGGTAACCGGCGCAGTCCGGCAGCGCGAGCAAGCCAGCGGCGGACACCTGCCCATCATGGCCATGACCGCCCACGCCATGAAAGGCGACGAAGAACGCTGCGTCGCAGCCGGCATGGATGCCTACATTTCAAAACCCATCCAGGCCCTGGAGTTATTCGAGAAGATCGAAACCCTCATGCACGAGGCTGTGCGGCGAGATTCATAAACAAAAAAATGAGAAGAGGCGGGAGAAGTAGGCGCTTCACTTCGTATCGTAGCGTGCAATTAGAGACGATTCGTAATTTAGATACTCTCCATGCACTGTCATCCCGAGCATGACTAGGGACCTGTTTTCCGCACGTCGCGTTGATGATGTCATGGTTATGCCTAGCGTGCAGCGCAAGAAAAGCGGTTCGATCGGGGGAAAGTCAGCAGCAGGTCCCTCGCTGCTGCTCGGGATGACAGAGTACGGGTGAGATAAATGGCGTGAATGCTGTTCAGGGACTTCCTAAATTGCAACTACAGTGAAAGCGTATTACCGCTGGAATTTTACCTCGATGGCAATCGCGACGCTCACCGGCCTGCCATCCTTAAGTGCCGGATCGAATTTCCATTGCTTGACCGCTTCGAGCGCCTCTTCGTCTAGGCCCATGCCCAGAGAGCGCTGGACTCTGGCCAACTTGACACTCTTACGCTCTCGTCATGATTGTGTCGCCCCGCTGGGGCTCGATCTTTTGCTAGCCTACCCAGGGCTTACGCCCTGGGCTAACTTTTTTCGCCCCTATCGGGGCTGGGGCATGGGCTAAAGGATGCCGGGCTGATCGCCTTGGGCATGAGACCGCTCTTCTTGATTGTTTGGTCTATTCTTGAATGATTCAGTCTTGCTTTGCTGCTACCGATTTACCACTTCGCGCAACGCACGACCAGCGGGAATCTCTTCCGGCTCCTGCTCGAATTCGGGGGCGGGCAGCAGCTTTGATTGCTGGTAGGTGTACTGGATGCGGTGGACCACGGTCGTCGTCGAAAGCACGGCGAGCACCCAGAGTACGGGGGCCATCGCTCCCCAGCGGGCGAAGAGTGCGCCGATGATGATCAGCACTACGCGTTCGGGACGCTCCATGAAGCCGACTTTGCAGGAGCCGATTAAGGCTTCGGCGCGGGCGCGGGCGTAGCTTACCAGCACGGACGAGCTCATCACGAACGCCACCAGCACCACATAGAAGAAGCGGTTGGCGCGGGCGTAGTAGACCAGCAGGCCGAAGAAGAGAGCAACGTCACTGTAGCGGTCGATCACGGAATCGAAGAATGCGCCAAAGGGGGTTACCTGGTTCGTGGCGCGGGCGACGCGTCCGTCGACCATGTCGAAGATGCCGGCACCGATGATGACCAGACCAGCGTAGAAGAACATGCGCACGGAGTTTTCAGTGCGCGCGAAACCAAAGAGTATCGCGGCAACGATGTTGATGCAAAGACCGATGAAGGTCAGAGCGTTGGGAGAGATGCGGGTAAGCGAGAGTCCGCGGACGATCGCGAGTAGCAGCTTGCCGCATGCGTTCCCAAAAGCCCCGGTCCAGGTGGTCATCGTTCTTTGGCCTCGGCTTCGTGGATGGTGGTCAGTTTCAGAATTTCAAGCTCGCGGTTGCCGTTGGGGGAAACCACGGTGGCGGTGTCGCCGACTTTCTTGCCGATGAGTCCGCGCCCGATGGGCGACGTAGTGGAGATGAGGCCCTTGGTTACATCGGACTCTTCGCTGGTGACCAGTTTGTATTCGATCTCTTCATTCTTGGTGTTGTCGAAGACCCGGACGGTCGAGCCGAAGGCGATGCGATCCTTGGGAATATTGCTTACATTTACCAGGGCGAGTTCGGCCATGCGCTTTTTGAGCTGTCCGAGGCGCGCGTTGACGAACTCCTGGCGCTGCTTGGCCATGTGGTACTCGGCGTTCTCGCTCAGGTCGCCCAGCGAGGCAGCTCTTTTGATTTCCCGGGGGAGTTCGTTGGTCAATTCATACTCCAATTGACGAATTTCTTCTTCCAGTTTTCGCTTTATATGTTCTGGCATCCTAAGGACTTCCTGCTCGCCGGCAAAACCCAGCGATAAAAATTAAAAGGAAAGGGACAGCGCCTCAAATACCGCGGGGGCGTGGTTCCTCAAACGCGAACGCCGAACACAATTCCCTGTGCCCGGCGAAAGGTTCTGGCTCCCAACTGGCCATTATACGCCTTCCCACCCGAAAGGGCAGGGCCGGAGGGGACCAAAAACGTAGGTATTGACTTACCACTTGGGCAGGCATAGGCTGGGAATTGAGCCGCTGTAAGTCAACATCAGTAAATCCTTCCAAAGACCGGGTGTCACCCTATGAAGATCGAAAGTTTTCGTATCGGGGAAAAGGTCGTATATCCCAACCATGGCGTAGGCGTAGTTGAACAAATTGAGAGCCGCACAAACGGTATAGGCGTAGAAAAGTTTTACCTCCTCAACTTCAAATCCTCCAGCCTGAAAGTTCGCATCCCCTTCCATAATGCAGACGTAGTTGGACTTCGCCGGGTAGTGAAGAACGGCGAAATTGAGCGGATCATTGATTTTCTTTGCGATGGCAAGTGCGCCAACAAAGACGATTGGAAAGACCGCTACAAAGACAACTGCGACAAGATGCGTACCGGATCACTGCTGGAAGTTGCGATGGTTCTCAAGGGTCTCCTGCTGTTAAGCCAAAGCAAACCGCTTAGCTTCAGAGAGAAGAAAATGCTTGAGCGCTGCCGCTACCTGCTCGTCAACGAAATGGCCATGTCAAAAGGCTGCGAAGAACTGATCATCGAACAGTCCATCGTAAAAGCCCTTACCAAGGCTAAACTGAGGTTTCCAGACGTAATCGCCGAAGCCTAAAGGTTCCACGACTTAGAATCCCCAAAAGACAGATCCATCACAAAGATTGCAGAGGGCACAGCTTGGGCTGTGCCCTCTGCTTTGATGACCACAAATTGAAACCTGTGGTCATCCATATAAATCCGTGTTCAAAAAGCCTTTTGCCCGCAGCGACAGAGACCGCCTTACAGCGTATGCAAATACGCGATCAGATCATTGATCTGCAGGTCGTCCAGGGAATTGCCGAAGGCGGGCATATTGGTGCGTCCATGCACAATCACTGCCCGGACGCGCTCATCATTCGCCGGCGCACCGCTGGGCAGGTACTGGCGGCGCATCATCCCTGCCAGCCCCGGTCCGTGGAAAGGCTTGGTGGTGTACGCATCGTGGCAGGCAGCGCAGCGGGCGACGAAGAGTTTCTTGCCGTGCAGCTCCGTGGGCGTGAGTTCGCTGTCGGACTTGCCCGGAGGCAGGTCGTGCTTGCAGCCAGCGAGAAGTGCAATGGCAATGGCGCAAGTAAAGAGCAGCAGGCGGGATTTGGATGGGATATTCAAATAAGTATTATCTCTAATACGCGCCAAAGATCAGGTACGGAGCTCTTAGCGGGAATGCCGTTCAGCGAACCGTTTCCAGGCCCAGGCAAAAAGGCCTGCAGTAGCAAATACAAGCAAGACGTCGGCTATCAGGTCGCTCCATATCCAACCTCCGCCTCCTGCAAATCCACCTTCATTGAAATATGCAAACGGCACGCCGCGCAGCGCGAAGCAATCAGCACATCTTGGAGCATGAAAGTCAATTGCTACTTCAAATAAGCACGCGGATGCCACGAGGCACACCAGATATCGAATGATGTTCTTGCGATGATTCATGGATAAAGAATTATTCCTTATGATCTCCAGCAATGACCGCCATGAGTGCCTTCACAAACCGCTCTTCCTCCTGCAATTCCAACCGCAACTCTGCGACTGCCAGCGGAGACATCCTGGCTGCAAGTTCTCCAAGATTAATGCGGTCTTTTTCGGTGGTTACAAAACCATCAGCGCCAGAAGGTCTCTTCTTCTCCAGCAGCATCGCAATGTCCTGCGGCGAATAACGATGGTGGTCACGGAAGGTGACTTCGGCGACCGTCTGTATGCCGAGTTTTTTTAGGTCGGCAAAAAAGCGCTCTGGCTTGGCGATGCCGCAAAAGGCCAGCGGGCGTTTGGGAGTGTCTTTGATCACCAGCGACCGCTCGAGCACGTATGCGTTCTCGCGTGCAAAGTCGGGCAGCGCGTCGAGCTGCGTACCAGCGGTGAGCACAACCGCGTGCGCGCGTCGCAGCGAGCGGAGACCTTCGCGCAGGCGTCCGGTGGGCAGCAGCGTGCCTTTCAGGTCTTCTGGCGGAAGCAGCACGATGTCGAAGCTGCGGGCGAGGAGGCGGTGCTGAAAGCCATCGTCAAGAATATGGACGGCGCGGGGTATGTGTGCATCCTTGCCCTGACCTGCTTCTCGATATTCGGTGAATTTGTTTTCGGCCAGTAGCCCGCACCGGTAGCGCTCCGCGCCCACAAAAACCGGCGCATTCAGCTTGCGCGAGATCAGCAGAGGCTCGTCACCAAAACGCGCTGGCTCGCCAGTGGAGTCGACCAGTTCAACGGTGTTCGATTCGCGACGATAGCCGCGCGAGAGTACGGTGATGAAGTATCCGTGACGGCGCAGCAATTGTCCGAGCAGAATCACGAACGGAGTCTTGCCCGAGCCGCCGACGGAAAGATTGCCGACGCTGATCACCGGCCATGTGAGCCGCTGCGGTGTCAGCCATCCATGATCGTAGGCGTAGTTCTTCGCACCAGCACCGAGCGAGTAAAGTGCGGAAAGCGGATTCACTGCTGCACCTTAGGTATTGCTGGGGGTATCGCCGGAACAATTGAATCCGGATGTTTCCCCAGGGTGCTTTTCTGCAGGAGAGCTTCAAGGGCGCCAAGCGTCCGCTCGGTCGCGCCGGCTTCGCTCAGGAAAACTTCGCGGGCGGCGTTGCCGAGGCGTGTGCGGGCATCGGCATTGTCCAGAAGTTGCAGCAGTGTGGCGGCGAAATCGTTGACAGCAGTTTCTCTGACAGCGCCGCGGCCACGGAAGATGGCCATGATCTCGCTGAAGTTCTGCGTATGCGGACCAACGACGATGGGAAGCCCAAATTGCGCGGGTTCGAGGATGCTGTGTCCGCCGGTATCGACTAGGCTGCCGCCGACGAAGGCCACGGTCGCCAGCGTGTAGATTGAGGCCAACTCGCCGATGGTGTCGAGCAGAAGAATCGAGGCTCGTTGCGGCGTGGCCGCATCTGAGCCCAGCATCGATCTACGCACGAATGTGCAGCGGCGCTCTTTGGCAAAATAGGCGGCCATCGCCGCTACCGGATCAAACCGCTCCGGACGCCGTGGCGCAAGAATCAGCACTGCCTTGGGGTACTTCTCCAGCACTTCGCCAAAGGCTGCCAGCACCAGTTCTTCTTCACCTACCATTGTGCTACCGCAGACCAGCACAGGTGTTCCGGTGGGCAACAGCTTGCGCAGCATTTGTGTGATCGCCGCTTCTTTGGTGACAGATATGTCGAACTTGAGATTGCCGCCGACCTGCGCGCGATCGTGCGTTGCTCCAATGCTCAGCAGACGATCACAGTCCTTGGCGCTCTGGGCGAGAAAGAGATCGACTGGAGCGAGCACACGCCGCCACCATGCGCGCGAGAGCCGATAGCGCGGATAGGAGCGATCAGAAATGCGGGCATTGACCACTGCGATTTTTGCGCCAGCGAGGTGCGCGTTGCGCAGCAGGTTAGGCCAGAACTCGGTTTCGGCCAACACCAGCAACTCTGGGCGCACGCGGGCCATATAAGGCCTGATGGCAAAGTTGAAATCCAGCGGACAGAAAAATACATTCGCCTCACCCCAACGCTGACGCGCGAGTTCCTGTCCGGTGGCGGTGGTGGTGGAGACATAGATCGTATGTTCCGGAAAGCGCTTGCGCATCTCGTCCACCAGACGGCTTACCGCCAGCACTTCACCTACCGACACCGCATGGATCCATATGCCCGGCTTCACAGCCTGCGCGAGGTTTGCCGGAACTTTACCGAGCCGTGCCCGCAGCCCGGCGCGATATCTAGCCTGCGTGGCCAGCCGCCAAAGCCAGAAGGGCAGCCCAAGCACCAGGGCCGATACCAGCAACAAGCTGTAGAGAAAGTACATGGATGCAGTGATTGTAAATTCCTGCGGCCATCGGCGCTTTCCTGTTCCAGAAATGGGTACCAGCAGCAGGTTACTCATGTCCGTCCGGATTTTTCCGCAGAACTTCCTGCCATCCGGCGGGTTTCAGAAAACAATGAATCGCTCGCTTTGCATGGCCAGGCCGTTAGGCCTATCATGGGGCGGTTTCACACACACTGAGGAACGGAGAATTTCACACTTCCATGAAAAAACTTCTGGTTTCACTTTTCGCGATGGTTATGCTGGCGTGCCTGACGCCCGGACTTCACGCGGACGCCGACGATTGGGTTTTGCTGGGCGAATCCCACGTCGATGGCCAGCATGATCACGACAATATTTCTGTTGGCAAGGAGAAGGGCAGGTTTAGCCACCTTCGCATCAACGTCGAGAAAGAAGCTATCGAGTTTGATCATATCGTCGTCCACTATGGCGACGGACAAGCGGAAACACTGCACGTGCGCAATAAAATCCGCGCCGGCGACCATACTCGCGCCATTGAGCTGGACGGCACGCGATATATCGAGAGCCTGGAATTGTGGTACAGCCGTGTACACAAGAGTTCAGACAAACCCGAGGTAAAGCTCTGGGGCGAACCTGCAAAATAACCGCTGTAAAGCCTGGCGAACGCCCGGCATATAGAAAAGCTAAGCACGATTGAGTACGATTACATGCCGTACTTTTCGCTGAAGGTATTGGCGAAGAGTTCGATGGGGTCGTACTTTTTCTTTGCGGCAAAGAAGTGATTGATAGTTCCTCCCAGATAAGCTTGCTGCAAACTGCAATAAAGTTTTCTAAAGATATAGACAGGAAAGACGGCATAACCGGGGACGGCGGAGTAAGCTCCGTCGCTCCAGCAGCTCACAAAAAGCCTTACTTCGGACTTCGAATAAAAACTGTGCAGGGACTGCAACTCATTGATTAAATTTGGCCTAACAGCAACTTACGGAGCCCAATGTTCCTCAATATTTCCACATGCGAGCGCTGGTTACGCAAAAATCTTCCATTTCCCATATTGTGCTCAAAGGCCATTAGGGATAAGCTTATCGACGCTAATCAGGAGCGCCCGATGGATCAGTTTCTAGCTCTGCGCGACTGGCTCGAAGAACTGCCACCCTGGCAGCGGGGCGAGCTAAGGCAGTTTGAATCGGCGGTATCTCTCTCCAGCAAGCTATGGGGCAGCCCGGAAAACTTGAAGCGTCAACTGGAGGCGGCAACACCGCTGGTGCCCACAGGCCTCGACCGCAAAGGCTTACTTACGCTCAAGACCAAGGCATGGCTGGCGATCAAATATGCTCCGCCGGGTACGGGGCTACGAGGAACGCAGATCATCATTGGCGACCAGCGCTTTAGCCTTCCCGAAGCACGCTATGAGATCGCCCGCCGTGCGCTTGCGGCACTGGGCGGCCCGCGCCGCACCGATTCCTAACGCGCTCGCAACCGTAAAACTTGTCAACCATGGGCCACACGCGACATAATCGCGCGATGCGTCCTTTTATTTCCTGCTCCCTCGCAGTGATGGCGTTTTTGTGTCTTGAGGTTTCAGGCGCGGAAGCGCCCAAGGCCAATCCGGCGAGTTCCTATCCAGCGCACGAAGTGCACACCGACGAGAAGGTGGCGATTGGCGTGGACCCTTGCGATACGGAATCCAAGACCTCGTTCATGCAACTCGATTATCTAAAGTATGGCGTGATGCCGATCCGCTTAGTGATTACCAATGATGACGGCCAGCCGGTATCGCTGTTGCAGTTGAAGGTGCAGCTGATCATGACCGACCATGAAAAGGTCGAGCCTTCGAATCAGGACGACCTGATGCGCATTATCACCCGGACCCGCCGCCTGGGCGACGAGCAGGATAAGACGCTGCCGATTCCGATCCCGCTGAAGAAGGGCAAGCAGAAGGAAGTGAAGCAACTGCAGGCGGATTGGGACTCGCTTCCCTTTCGGGCAGTGGCCGTGGAAGCGCACAGCACGAAGGCCGGGTATCTTTTCTTCGATCTCGGCGGCGCGCGCTTCAAGCTTGCTGGCGCAAAGATTTACGTCAGCGGACTGAAGAACGGCGACGGCAAAGAGCTCTTCTACTTCGAGATCCCCCTGGACAATTACCTGAACCCGGCACCATCACCGGCCCTTTAGTGCAAGCCAACATAAAATCTGTGATCGCTGGTACAGCCGGACACATCGACCACGGCAAGACCTCGCTGGTCAAAGCGCTTACCGGTATCGACGCCGATCGCCTTGAAGAAGAAAAGCGTCGCGGCATCACCATCGATCTGGGCTTCGCCCACGCAACCTTGCCCGCGCCCGATGGCAGCAGCATTCGCGTTGGCTTTGTCGATGTCCCCGGGCACGAGCGCTTCGTGCGCAACATGCTGGCCGGGGTTGGTGGCATCGACATAGTGTTGTTCATTGTTGCCGCGGACGAATCTATCAAGCCGCAGACGCGCGAGCACTTTGAAATCTGCAGATTGCTGGCGGTTCCGCGCGGCATCACCGTGCTTACGAAAGCCGACCTGGTCGACGCCGATACGCTTGCCGTGGTGCGCAGCGAAGTAGAGCAGTTCGTGCGCGGATCGTTTCTTGACGCTGCCCGTTCGCCAATCATAGCGGTCAGCGCGCATACCGGCCAGGGACTCGACGAACTCAAGCAAGCCATCGCACAGATCGCGCACTCCGCGCCTCCGCGCAGCGTGGACGCAGTCTTCCGCCTGCCGGTGGACCGTGTATTTTCCATGATCGGCTTTGGCACGGTCGTGACCGGCACGCTGATTTCCGGGGCGGTGAAGAAAGAGGATGAGGTCGCCGCGCTGCCCGGCAGCCTGCGCGCCCGCATACGCGGTATCGAGACGCATGGCGAAAAAGAGGAAGTGGCCACAGCGGGCCAGCGCACGGCGCTGAACTTAGTCGGCATCTCCACTGAGCAGATTGCGCGCGGCGCGGTACTTACCGTGCCGGAAACACTCGCGGTCGCGGCAAAATTCGATGCCAAGATCTCGCTCCTCAAAGACGCACGTTCGCTAAAGCATCGTGCCCGCGTCCATCTGCATAGCTTTACCGCCGAGACTATCGCCGAAGTTCTGTTGTTTGAGGGCAAGGAGTGCGCGCCCGGAAGCGATACCTACGTCCACCTGAAACTGGCGGAGCCGATTCTGATTCTGCCCGGAGACCGCTTCATCATCCGGCAATTCTCGCCGGTGGTCACGATTGGCGGCGGTGTGGCGCTCGATATTTTCCCGTGGGCAAAAAAGCAGACGCCTGCCCAGCGCGCCGAATTTCTCAAATTGATGGAGAGCGGTTCGCAGGAAGAGACGCTGCTCGCTCGCGTCGCACGCAAAACCTCCCGCGGACTCTCGCTGGCCGAAGCGCAGCACGAAACCGGTTGGACCAGCAAAACCATCGAGGCCATCGCGCAGAAACTCGTGGCGGCGAACAAGCTGTTGCGCCTGGGCGCGACGCTGATTGCGGCTGCGGCTTTCTCGGAAACACAGGCCAGTGCGCTGGCGCTGATGAAAGAGTTCCACGACAGGAACCGGCTGGCTTCAGGCATAGGCAGCGAAGAATTGCGCGAAAAGCTCGGCCTCACCGCCGAAGTGCATACCGGCATGTTGGACGCGTTGAAACGCGCCGGCAAGCTCGATGTCGCCGGAGACTCGGTTCGCCTCGCCGGGCGCTCGGTGCAGATGGACAACGTCGAAGCGGCCGCCAAGAAGACCATCGAAGACGCCTTCGCCACGGCTGGTCTGAAAGTTCCGGCGCTCAAAGAAGTGCTGGCCGGGCTGGCCATTGACCGCGTCCGGGCACAGAAGATCGTGACCCTGCTGTTGCGCGACCGCGTGCTGATCAAGATCACCGAAGATCTGGTCTTTCACGCCAAGGCACTCGACGCCATGCGTGCCATGCTACAAGAGTGCAAGGCCAAGTCGCCGAAGCTCGACGTTGGAAGATTCAAGGAAATGACCGGAATCTCCCGCAAATACGCGATTCCGCTGCTGGAATGGCTCGACCGTGAGCGCGTAACGCGGCGTGTAGGCGAGGAGCGGGTGATTTTGTAGTGGGAACAGGAGATTGATGCGATACCACAGTGGCACTTTTTTGCTTTCAACGCAAAGGGCGTAGCTACGTCGCTCTTACAACCCGCGCATGATGCCATTCGGAATAATGACCTGCACGCTTGGCAAGAAATCTTCGACAAACTTAATACCTACCACTATCCTCCTCACCTCAGCGGGTTTTCATGGGAAGGCACAATCATTGAGAATGCCGCCGGCAAAAAGCTTTCTCGTGATGAGATTCCTGATTATTCCTCTGAAGTTTTAAGAAAGGCGCTACAGCACTTTGTAGAGCTAGTTTCTCAACACCACATTGCGAGCCGCTGTACGCGAGTACGAGGTCAGGTTCTGCACCTAACCCGCTGGGAGAATATCTGTACCTCAAAAGACGAACTGAAAGAAATGGAGCTATTCCAACAGGAAGTCTTGCCAGCACGGAAGATTCTCCCCGATCCATTTTGGTGTCTATCGAGTAATAGAGCAGTTGATGCAAATTATGTCTCCCCAGAGATAGTGGCTAAGCTGTCAGAAGTAGAAGCAACCGTTGGCCTTTTCAGGAGCTTGGCGCGCCGAACAGATTTTGATCCTGAGATGAAATCTCTGGCGCTGGACCTCGCGGCGGTCGGTCTGCTTATCGAATTGGCGGCAAATCTCGGACTTGCCCTCTACTTCCGTGAAGATGGTACGTAGAACCATGCTGAGAGGATCACCACAGTGTCGATGAAATCAAGGAAACAGGATGGGGTGTTAGAATTTCGCTAAGTTGAGCCGTGCACGGCTCTAGAAGGACTTTCCCCACCAGTGCGACATCTTCGACAACGGCGATTCATTCTTCGTGCCGCGTGTATTCTTCTGTTTTTGCAACTTTGCCTGATCGTTGGCCACGCCCGCTTCAAACAGCCCAATGACGAATATCAGGGGCGGCGCACCGGCCTGCGCTCATCGGTCGACGGACCGGTGGTGATCTTTGGCTATACCGGCCACGAAGATAGCTCTGAGGTCGCGATCTTTTTTCAGGAAGAAAATTTCTACTATCTCAGCGGCTACGACTATCCCGGCGCGGCGCTTGTGCTGATTCCCGATCTGCCCGAGAAGCCGCATGAAGGTCCGCACGAAATTCTCTACATCCCACCGCACAATCGTGGTGAAGAGAAATGGGAGGGGACGAAACCTTCCCCCGGCGATCCAGACATCCTCACAAAAACCGGATTCGAAGCGGTGAAGCCTTTCGCCAACCTGCGCGGAGATCTGGCCGAGCTGGCCAAGACCTACTCCAATTTCTATACCGAACTGCCGCCCAAGCATGAAGAGGGCTATCCCCACCTCACGATTTGGAACAAGTGGCTACGCGATGCAGTGCCCCAGGCTGAGGTGCAGGACGTCACCAAGACCCTGAGTCCGATGCGTCTGATCAAGTCGCAGGGCGAACTCGACCTGATGCAGAAGGCCATAGATGCTTCTATCGACGCGCACTTTGATGCCATGAAGCATATGCGTCCGGGGATGTTCGAGTACCAGATCGCGGCGCGCATGAAGGAAATTCACGAGCTGGCAGGATGCTCGCGCGAAGCCTATGCGCCCATCGTTGGCTCGGGGTTCAACTCGACTGTTTTGCATTACAGCCGCCTGAACGATCAGATCAAGGCAGGAGACATCGTAGTGATGGACGTCGGCGGCGAATATGGTGGTTATGCCGCGGATATTACCCGCACCCTGCCCGCCACCGGCAAATTTACCGCCCGGCAGCGGGAGATTTACGAGATCGTATTAGAGGCACAGAATGCGGCGCTCGCTGCGGTGAAGCCCGGGGCGCGCCTCTATGATGGCCCCGGCAACCTGCAGGAGATCGTAACCAACTACTTCAATAGTCACGGACATGACAAACAGGGCAAACCGCTGGGCAAATACTACATCCACGGTGTGAGCCATTACCTGGGACTGAATGTACACGACGTCGGCGACCGCGACCGTCCGCTGGAAGCTGGCATGGTAATTACCGTCGAGCCGGGACTGTATATCCCCGAGGAAAACATCGGCGTCCGCATCGAAGACGATGTGCTGGTGACCAAAGACGGCTACCAGATTCTCACTGCCCGCCTGCCTCGCACCGTGGAAGAGATTGAAAAGATCATGGCCGAGGGCAGGAAAGAAGAAAAGAAGCATCCGCAAAAAACGGATTAAGCGCAGAACATGCTCAAAGACTGGACACGGCCTTACTATCAGCCAAACGGAGGCGATCCATTTCTGTTCTTTGTCGTTTATGGCGCTATCGATTTAGAAAGTCCGCTTTCACGCAGTGCTTATCGTTCAGAGGGCATTCCCGAGGGAATGGAAATCATGCACTACGGGGCTGCGCAGGCGGATGTTGTTTCTGGTTTTCGCGAAGGCTATCTCTGGAACCGCCTTATAGAGAGTGATTCGGAATTGGCGCGCCAGATTGCCGAAGCCGACGAGTGTGTGGTTCTTCGCGGTATGCCCGCAGATGCCACCAGTCTCAATTTCCTCCGCGATGTGATCGGTTTACTGACGCACATGCTCGATCATGGCGGGCTTTGCGTTTACGACCCACAGATGCTTCATTGGTGGAAGCGAGAGACATGGCGTGACCGCATCTTTTTGCCGGACGCGCCGGTCCCGCGACACCACGCCGTAATCCTGGATTCACCCGAGAAAATAGACGGCCTGGCATGGTTTCACACACGCGGAATGCGCAAGTTTGGCCGGCCAGATTTAAGCATTCACGGCGTGCCCGAATTCCGCCGTGCTGCGGTCATTGATCTTTGCAATCGCTTTATCGAACTCCAGGCATTCGGCGCAATTGTTCCCGAGAATCAGATGGTTCAAATACCTGCACTGCCAGAAGGGATGACTTGCCATCACGCGGGTGATGTCGATGATCCCGATTTCAACAATGTTCACCTCGAGATTCGTTGGCCGTCTTAAGAAAAGCGCCAGGATAAAAACCGGAGTAAACGTGGATCAACGCTGCTAACGCATCTTAATCAGCGTTCATCCGCGCCTAAGTTTTGTACCGCGCTATTGGCCATTTCTTCCGGCCGCAGCCGCCGCAGCCTGAACAAATGGATTGGGAATGAAAGCTACGCCTTGAAACGTCTTCACTGCATTCCAATAGCCGGTTGGAATCAGGTGCTGGAACAACAGTTCTTTGACCCAGGCGTCGATGTTCTTAAAGGAATCATCGTTGATCGCGAACTCAAGTCCGTGGGCGACCAGGCCTCCGATAAGCGGCACCTTGCGCACTTCTTCTTCCTGTTTCCGCAGAGCGTCCTGGAGTAGTGTCTGGATATCTCCGACGGCTTTGTCTAGAAGGTTCTGCGATATTGCGCTTGTCGCACCAAGCTGACAGCCGCCTGCCAGTACCCGGCTGTCGACGGGCGATTGTTGATGGTAGTTGGTGTGATGGATCGCGAGAAGGAATTCGAATACATCGATCAGAAGCCTGAGAATTCCCGGGGCCGGTGTCTGGCATTGATTCCAAAGTCGCTTGATGCCGCCCAGGCCCGCAAAAGCCATGGGAACCAGATCAATATCGTTGAACCAGCGTGGGCGATATGCGAATGTCTCTTCGTACAACTGAATGAAGGCGGAGTTTCCCGCTGTTGGCGCGGCGAAACTGTTCGGCACAATTTTTGCTCCCACGGGAAGCTTGGAAGCCAAATCGAGGGCCACGACGGTGGTCTGGCAGCCTCCCAGACTGTGGCCCGTGACCACAACCGGAGCTTCCGGATTGTTTGCCTGAAATGCCGTCAGATATTCCGCCACGCTCTTGCCGCTGTTGTCCCTGAATCCTGTCAGCGTATCGAGGCCGATCTTGGTTCCGTTTGCGATCTTTGCGCCTGCGGTATTGTTCTGGGGAAAGACCACCTGATGCTCAGCGTCGAGATCCTCAATGACTTGCTTGATCACGCCCGACGGCTCGGCCTGGGTGTCAGTGCCGCGAATGGCCACTGCGGTAAATACCGGTAAGCCGCTTACTTTGTCGGAGAATTCGGCGGCATACATAAGATTGCTGTTGTTGCCAGAGACAGCCGGTCCCCATGCCAGGCTCCATTGTCCGGTTACTTGCCCTTGCGGCACCGGCAAGGTGGGGAGGAGTTCGATGATCCGTTGGGCGGCTTCTCGGCCATCAGTTTCGTCGGTGTAGGCAAGCTGGCACAGCATGAGGTAGCAAAGAGCAAAGAAATCGCTGGTTTCGACCTGCTCGCGTGCAGCTATTACATTGTTAGGAATTGGGGTGGGCATAATTTCTCCTTTGAGAATCAACGTAGATTCAGCTATCCCTTAGGATTGGCGCACTATAGCGCAAAGCCGGAGAATTGCAAATTAAAATTTGCACAAGCTCTTAAACGCCGTTATGTTTGTGAGGAATGCGTTACAGATCAGCACGATAGATTCCCATCCGGCTTCGCGAAGCCTGACATGTGGAGAAGGACCAGTAGTTGTTGCAGTAGAATTAGCCAGTGCGCTCTTAATGTAGCATCACGTGCTGGCGGACAAAACAACGCGCGTCCTACACGGATGGCTTGCGCCAAATCAAGGAATACCGAAACAACAAGCCTCCGCAAAGAGGCTCCAGGTAGAAGGATTTCGCATGCGCTTCGGAGTTCTCGTAGCATCTCACTTGGGTTTTGCACTGGCGCTCCCACTTCGGCATGACCGCGAAGCAAACGAAACATCCAGCTTACGGGAAATGCGGTGGCAGCGAAGGCATAATCACTAAGCGTTGCTGCACGATAGAGGCCGATGATCGCCAGAACGCCTCCAGGTCTCAATAGCTTCTGAAAGCGCAAGAGCGCGGGTCTGAGCGGAAGGTGATGCATCGAGGCGACCGCCGTGATGAGGTCGAAGCTATCGTCGGCGAATGGATAGATCATCACATCTCCCTCGACAAACCTGATACGCGCTTCCGGGCCATTGCCGACCCTGGCTGCTGAAATAGCATCGCGATCCATGTCGATGGCAATTATCTCCTGGCAATGCTGGGCCAGCCGTTTTGCGAGCAGGCCCTGTCCACATCCCACGTCGAGCGCGAGTCGGCAGCCCGGCACAACCGACCTGAGTACGAGATCGTGATAGTGAATGTTGTGGTTCCACTGACGGGTCTCGCCTGCCATTCATATGATCCATGCCCAGCAATTACAAATTTGAAATTACAAAATTACCAATTCCCTACTGTCCGCATTTATTCGTATCCTTCGCCTCCGGATCGATGTTCTGCGAGTTGTGCTCAAAGCACCATTTCACGAACGACTCTCCATACGAAGCCAGCATGTTATCGGGTACGTCGGATTGCTGCAGCTGCTTGAACTCGAATTTGATTTTGTGGCCGGAAACGGTTGCCAGCAGGTATCCGTAAACGTCGGTCTTGGCCGATGAGGGTGCGCCTTCGGGTAGTTTATAGCGCACAGCGCCGGCGGTGCCGACGATCCAGCCGGGCAGACGCTGGTCTTCGGGCATGCTGGAAAAAATTCCATCCATGTAGAAGTGAGAGTGGCTGGCAAGCACGTACACCGGTTTGTGCGTCTGGTTGCGGAAGGCGACCAGGGCCTGATAGACATGGGTTCCGCTCGATGCGCTGTCCGCCTCGTTGGGCTTTGAGCCCATGCTGTGGCTGGCCGCGAGGCTGCCGGGCAGGGCCTCGTGCATGCCGATGATCACGCTGTGCACATGCGAATCGAGAATGTCATTGGCCAGAATATGGTCGAACCATCCGAGCTGGTCGGCGCCAAAACTGTCCGAGGCATTGTCGAGAAAGATAAAGTCCACACCGCCGCGATGCCAGTGGTAGTAAGGCTTGAGCAGGTGGTCGTTGGCGTTGTCCAGCAGGCGCTGGCTATGCAGGCTGGGAGTGTCGAGCCAGTCGGCGAACTGCAGGGTAAATTTGTCCTCGTTTTCCGGTGCCATCAGCTCGTGGTTGCCGATGCCGATGTAGAACGGGGTAGTGCCAAAGGGCGCAATCTGGTGCTCGATGAAGTCGGGCCACGCCTGTTTTTCATAGGCGTCGCAGGCGAGCACCTGGTTGTTCTTGCTGGAGGCCGCAAGCATATCCTCGTCGATCTTGTAGATGGCGCGCAGATCGCCGAGGTGCCAGTAGAAGCTGGGATGATATTGCGCGCTGTTGGCGGCAATGGCGGGCATAACCACGTCACCGCAATTGCGCGAATCTCCGGAGACGATAAACGTCCACTCTGTCGGCGCTGCGTGTTTCGTTTTCGTGGCCGTGGCATGTTTCTTTTGGGCGGCGCTTGCAGGCAAAACCAAACAGGATAGTGTGAGGAGCAACAGCAGCGTGCGGGGTGCGTTTTTAACCAGCTTCATCTTCATTGCGCGTTCTCCTGAGCAGGGTTTCTTAGCCAGCAAAGTCTAACAGGACCTCACCGGTCAGCATCCAATTTGCTTTCGGGAGGAGCTCCTCCGAGGGAGTGCACCTTAATCCCATCGGCTCATAGACCTTTTGATGTCCGGCAAGTTGACCTAACGTGTTTGTTTACTTTCCACAACAGAGGAAAAAGGCCAGGCAGCCCTAAGGTGAAGAATGGCATCGAAAATCATAACCTGTACCAGGTTTGACAAGGGTACCAGCGATCACGAAGTGCTCGCGAGAAGAGAGAACGATTTCGCTAAAATATTTTGATATCGGTCGGAATGAACGCAGAACGGACCCTGGCCAGTTCGTTTGTTCAGTTCTGTGGTTACGTGTTGCCCTTCGTCTTTGCCGCAAATTTTTATAGCAGCAGGAGACGAAAATGTCCGATTTTCGGTTCAATGCCGGTGAACGCACCGTGAGTCCGTGGCTTGTTGCCATGGTCGCATCCCTGGGTGCATGGGTTTTTACCGGCCTGGCCTGGACGTGGCTTCAACCCCAGCTATCGCTGCTGTTCGTGGCAGCGGTAGCGGTGGCAGCCTATTATGGTGGTTCGCTCATCGGTCTGGCCGCGGTCGCAGTCAATCTGGTGTTGACCTATTTGTTTCTGTACACGCATAGCTTCGCCTTCGGCCATTCTGGCCAGCAGCTATGGCGCGGCAGTTTACTGTTATTGGTAGCAGCGGCGGTAGGACGCATTTCCGACCTCGGACGCAAAGCCGAACAGCATGCGCAGTCGTTGGCCGCCGATCTCAACCTGGTACGCACCGAGCTGGCTTCGCAGAAAGCCGATTTCGGATGGTTCCACAAAGCCAGCGTGCGGCTTTCAAGCAGCCTCGAACTTTCAGCGCTGCTGCGGGAGATTGTATCGGTGGTCGCCATGTTGCAGGATGCCGATGCCGGCGTGCTGCTGCTGCGTCCATTTCCCGCTAGTTTCGAGCCCGCCGATACGCCCGCGCTCGACGCGGAAAACGACAAGCTCGAACTTGCCGCGCACACCGGCTTTTCCACGGAACAGGCGGAACGTCTTGGCGTGCTGGATCCGGCCTTTTTCTCGCTGCGTCACCGCGTGGTGATGCATGATGCCGATGGCAACGGACCGGGTGTTACTCCCGAGCTTCGTGAAGCGGTTGCCGAGCTGAAATTCCGCGCGTTGTTCAGCACACCGATTCTCACCAGCGAAGGCCAGGCGCTGGGCGTGGTGGTTTCCTGTTTTAAAGAAGCGCATCAGCCTTCGGAGCGCGAGATGCAGGCCATGGAACTCTATGCGCGCCAGGCGGCGAATGCCATCGAAAATGCCCGCAGCTACGGAACCTCGGTAAGCATCATGCAGCAGGAGCAGCGACGGGCGGCGGTGCTGCGCGCGCTATCCGAGGCTTCGGTGCAGATCAACAGCGCGCTGGCGCTTGACTCGCTGCTGCAGACCATTACCGAACGCGCCCGCGAAATTGTCGGCGCGCATCAGGCCTTCACCAGCCTCGCTCCCCAGGGCAATTGGACGCAGTCGATCAATTGTGTCTCGCTTTCGCCCAAATACCGCGATTCCGGCGGCCGGCAGCCCGAGCGCTCGGAGATGTTTGTGCTTGCCTGTTCCCTCAACAAGCCACTGCTGGTTACCGCTGAAAGCCAGCGGAAGCAACCGTGGTGGTCGGTGGCTTCTACCAGCGGTGCGGTGCAACCGCCCAGTGGATGGGTAGCCGCTCCGCTGATTACGCGCGATGGCCGCAATCTTGGGCTGATTCAGCTTTCCGGCAAGATCGACGGCGAGTTCAAAGAAGAAGATCAGTCGATTCTGGTGCAGCTTGCGCAGATGGCTTCAGTAGCGGTTGAAAACGTACGTCTCTACCGTGAAGCCCAGGAGCAGATTACCGAACGCGGACGCGCTCAGGAAGCATTGCAGCGCAGCAAAGACAGTCTGCACCTGGCGCAACAGGCCGCTGGCATAGGCGTTTTCGAATGGGATTTACAGAACGGAACCATCACCTGGTCCGACGAGATTGCGATTCTGCACGGCATGCAGCCGCGTGAATTCGACGGCAAATATGAAACCTGGATCAATACCATCTACGACGAAGACCGCGAACATGTGCACAAAGCCGTGGCTCGGGCGATTGCCAGCAATACCGAGTACGAGGTGCAGTATCGCGTGCTGCACAAAGAAGGCACGCGCTGGCTTGAGGCGCGCGGACAATCCTTCAGCACCGCGGGAACGCCCGTACTCATGCTGGGTATGGCCATGGACATCACTACGCGCAAACAATCCGAAGAGGCTCTTCGCCGCTCGGAAAAACTAGCGGCCACCGGACGCTTGGCCGCCGCCATTGCGCACGAGGTCAACAATCCGCTGGCCGCTGTCACGAATGTGCTCTTTCTGCTGCGTACCCACGATACGCTCGACGACGAAGCGCGCAAATATGTCGCCACCGCCGAGCTGGAGTTGTCGCGGGTAACCCACATTACCCGGCAGACGCTGGGCTTTTACCGCGATGTCACCCATCCGGTGGAGACCAACGCCGCCACCATTCTGGACGAACTGCTGTGCGTGTACGCGAAGCCGATTACCGGCAACGGCATTACCGTGACCAAGAAGTACGATTTTGAGGGAACGATTACCGCTTTCCATAGCGAGATTCGCCAGGTGTTTTCCAATCTGCTTCTGAACGCGATCGAGGCTGTGCCCCACGACGGCACCGGCGCTGTGCGGCTGCACGTAACCCGCTCGCGAAAGAACGGAGACACAGAAGGCATACGCATCATGATCACAGACAACGGCCCGGGCATCAGCACGGAAAACCGCGAGCGCATCTTCGAGCCCTTCTTTACCACCAAGGGTCAGAAGGGCACGGGTCTCGGACTGTGGGTGAGTCAGGGCATTGTTAATAAACACGGCGGTGAAATTCGCGCCCGGACCTTTGTCGATGGAGCGGCGCGCACCACCTGCTTTGGCGTCTTTCTGCCATTTGAGCACCTCAAGCGCACCTATCCCACTACGCCGGCGGAAGCCGCGGCGGCATAACTGGCAGAAACATATCTCTTAGATATTGGGTCCTTGGAAAGCCCGTGACTAGGATCGGGGGCTCTACCTCTGTCACACCCTACCAAGTCATTTTGAAACAGGCTCCACCAGTTTCGATTTCCTCATCGGCGGATCTCGCGATATGCTTGCTGGAACCGGAATGGC
>Ga0206959_10132_pt1 | contig 21749 bp, 25 predicted proteins | sample Alteio_BWOrgHeat_31_FD_152971 | JGI IMG/M metagenome (GOLD analysis project Ga0206959, IMG submission 152971) | Enriched cells from forest soil in Barre Woods Harvard Forest LTER site, Petersham, Massachusetts, United States -... | ecosystem: Environmental > Terrestrial > Soil > Temperate forest >...
GATAGCGCCAGGAGAATGACTGCAATGCACGTTTTGATACGCGTCCTCCTTGAATTCGCGGAAACACCGCCTCCTAGTACAAATGGCGGCCGAACATCTGCAGTCTCAACGCGAAGTGAAACCAAAGCGAGTTTTGGATAAAGGCGTTGGCGACGAGTGGGCTTGCCACAAGTAGGCTTGTCACAGTTATGGCCGCGCCACCCCCTAACGTTGTCAGGTGTATTTTCCGGATGGTCAGGAAGTCATAGCACGCGATCAGCGCGAGCAGCACCCAACAGCCGATAGTGGACGCCCTCAAATCGTGCCCCGGCCAGACTGGCCAACGGAAGAAAGCCTGAGGCAAGAGACAAATTGTTGCGAGCAGCATCAAGCGTTTATGGGCCGGGGGATTTCTTCGCTGAAAGTAGCCGAAACAGGCGAGCAGCGCGAATTCCAGCACCTCAAAAAGCGTCACTGCCAGGAAAAAGGCTATCCGTGGATCGGCAGGTGGAAAGAGTCTCGCGATGGCCTCGGAAGACACCGCGACACCACCTAGAACGACGAGACATGCTAAACCGAAGCCCGCAAGCCCCAATCGTCGATGCAGCCGCACCCGGTGGGCGGCAATCAGGGAAGTCTGCGTGATCAACAATAGAATCCAGGAGGTGTAAATGGTGCCATGGATCACCACGAGCAGCGGCAAAGCCTGGGCGATGGACATGAAGTCGCGTTGAATGGGGGGAATTTTGACAACCCCTCGAAGGAAAAACGTTGGCGCAAAGCCGACGAATACCGAGATCAGAATCAGCGCCGCCATTGCAGAGAAAAATTTGCGCTCGTAGTTCGTTCTGGTCGTGAGCTTCGGCCCCGTTTCTATTGTTGCCATTTTTGACCCCCGAGTCGACTTGTTGCAAATCCCTAAGTCTGCTGAATGGTTGCATCAGAGTAGATGGCGGCCCATCGCCTGCCATGTAGAGATGAGCCAATGCCCGGAGACTGGTTAATGCCCTCAAGTTCAGCACTGCTCTGCTCAGACTCGCATACGAGGACGCGGCCATCCACAAGCTGATGTTCGAGGTCCAGCACCTGCTCAAGCCGCGCAGCGTTCTGCGCCAACCGGAAATAGTGGAGCGCGTGATGGCCCTGATGGCGAAGGCATAGAAGCAGTCCAAACTCGCCGAGTTTTTCGGATCGAGCCATCATGTGAACCTCCTTTTGGCCGGACCTGCCTTTTGAAGATCCGCCGGCACTATCACCGGCGACCGTAATAAAAAGGTCCGTTCAGTACAGGTAGGCGAACGATACGGTCGGAGCATGAAATCACGCTCGCCGCGCCCAAAATCGGCTTGGCACAGGCCAGCTTACTAAGAGGTGGATTGCTCAACTACACGAATCAGACGGGAAGTCTCAGGATTGTGCTATTTTCTTCGCATGCCGATCCTGAGCAAGCCCGAGATGGCCGAATTCAGCCGGGTTCCACCGTCGTTTCGCCATACAATCTCTGGGCGCGGTGTGTGGAGGCTTTGCACTCTGGAACAATCCTGCATCGGCCCAATGCACGACTCCACTCCATCGGCTCCCTTCCATCATTTTGCCGTCCGACTCGATCATGCTCCCCTGAGGATGGGGTGGATGCTAGACGGCAAACGCACGGATACGAATATGCCCGAGGACCATATTTCGTTCATTCCAGCTGGCGCAAGTTTTACTGGATGGTTGAATCGGCCGGTTGACTTTGTCTGCCTCTATTTCACGCCTTCTGCGTTGACGGCCGTCGCTGGGGAAGAGGCGATGGTGGCGGCAAAGTCCGAGATTCGCCCAGTGTTGGGCGTGCAGTCTCCAACGCTGTGCAGGCTGGTACGCGCGCTGCACAGCGACGCAGTGCAGGGTCATCCCTATGGAAAGGTATTAGGCGAGTCCATCTTTGTGAGCATGGCTGCCCTGCTCGTCAACGATGGCCGCATCGTTAGTCAAAAACTCTATCGGGAGGGAATTGGCGACCGACGCATTCGACGAACACTCGACTACATCCACGCTCACCTCGATCAGGAGATCGACGTCTGTTCGATAGCCGCCGCAGCGACCACCAGTCCGTACCACCTCAGCCGCACGTTCCGGATCTCTCTAGGGTGCTCCATTTGGCAATATGTCTCACGCAACCGCGTCCAACTCGCCACCGGCTTGATGAAAGATTCGGCACTGACTCTCGCGCAGGTCGCATCCATGTCCGGCTTCGAAAGCTACTCGACCTTTGCGGCAACATTCAAGGCGGATCGCGGGGTCTCTCCCGCACGCTTTCGTTCCGGTCTCTAAGAACAATAAGTTGCGAGTCTTGGGCGGCAAATTAGGTCAAAGCTCGATCAAACCGTTGCGGGTGTATCACCGGTTATCGGGAAGTGATCCTGCATCGTGCCTGCAAAGTCCGGGTTTTCGGTAACTTCGCCCATGTGTCGTGCCGGTCGGCCCTAGCAGACAACTTTCGAACTTCCCGTATGCCGAAGGTTCGCAAAGGAAGTTTTTGAGCATTTGATTCTTGGTGCAATGGCGACCTTGCAACAGTTATCGCCGGAGAGCGCTCACCCGCCGGGTGCCCACGTCTCGCCGCTTGTCCGGGTGGTAAAGTTGGCCCATGGCCGACACCACAAATCCCAAAAACTTTGAGGAGATTGTAGAGTGGGCATACACCACCCTGCCCCAGAAGATCAGGGACCTGCCAGATTTCCCCGGCATACAACTGGTTGACGAGCCTCCTGCGGACGTATTGGAGGACATATCGAACAGAAAGAGATGGCGTCGTGGAACTGAGTTATTGGGATTGTACAGCGGCACACTTAGGACGAAACGGTCATTCACTCAGGTGAAGTATGCCCCCGACTTGATATTCGTTTTTCGCGGCCCCATTCTGCGGTGTTCAAAGGGAGATTTGCGGGCCGAAGTGAAACGGGTGGTGTGGCATGAGGTTGCACACTGGCTTGGCTACGAAACCGAGGAGCAAGTGAAGGCCTTGGGTTTATGAGCCTCCACGAACTACGGTTGTGTATTTCCCGAAAAGTCCTAGTGCTGTATCAGAAGCGCCCTCTTTGACGGCAATAGTCCGTCCCCCGTCCTCCGATCCTCCTGGCTGTGGTTCTCACTTTAAGCACAGGGCTGTTGGCAAAGCTGAGACCAACTTCCAGGATGTCCGTCGCCCTCCAGATCCAAGAAACGTTCATTTGATATCAAAATGGGCAGCTCTGCCGCAGCTCGGGTTTTTTGTGAACGAGTTTCAGTTTACGAAAGACAGCCTTGCGCATCTGGCGATAAGGGGGTAGATTGTCTACATGTTGATGTAGAGGGCCTACAGCCTGTGAGGAATAAGAGTGCTATCAAAAATCGGATTGAACTCTTGCAGGGCACGTTGGACATGCTGATCCTGAAGACGCTCCAATGGGGCGAACGACATGGCTATGGAATCAGCCACGCAATTCGAACGAACTCCGGCGAGGTGTTGCAAGTGGAGACTGGATCGTTGTAGTCGGCGCTGCATCAGCTGGAGCTCAGGGTTGGGTCAAGGCCGAATGGAAGGAGAGCGAGAGCAATGAACGGGCAAAGTTCTACAAGATTACGAGCTTGGGCAGGGAACAGATGGCTTCCGACTATGAGCGTTGGGGCAGGATGGTCGCGACCATCGAGGGGATTATGACTGCCAAATGAGGCGGGAATGAGACTATTTCTATTTTTCCGACGCAAAACGGATCTGACAGAAGAGCTTCAGAACCATCTGAATATGGCAATTGCCGACCGCGTGGCTCGCGGGGAGTCGCCGGTTGATGCGAGAAGTGCGGCACTACGTGAGTTCGGAAATATTCCATTGATTGCGGATGTGACGCGCGAGCGATCGGGATGGTTACGGCTGGAGCTGTTCATGCAGGACTTGCGGTATGCCCTGCGCCAGTTGCGGAGATCGCCAGCCTTCACCCTCACCGCGATTCTGACACTTGCCTTAGGTATTGGGGCCAATACGGCCATCTTCACTCTGGTCCACGCAGTGATGCTCAAGTCTTTGCCAGTTACCAATCCCGGTGAGATATATCGTATCGGCGCGAATGACAAATGTTGTACCTGGAATGGCACCATGGATGACTGGAGCATCTTCTCCTATCCGCTCTATCAATACCTACGTGACCATACTCCAGCCTTTGAAGAGATGGCGGCGTTTTCGACCAACAATCCATCGTTGAGTGTTCGCCGCAGCGGGACAACAGCTCCGGCCTATCCCTTTATCGGCGAATTTGTATCCGGCAACTACTTCTCGATGTTTGGTCTTCAGGCATCTTCCGGCCGGTTATTTAACTCTGCCGACGACGCACCTGGTGCAGCTCCGGTAGCAGTAATGAGTAACCACGCCTGGCGGGAACACTATGCGGCGGACCCCTCGATGGTCGGTTCGACCGTTATGGTCAATGGCTTGCCGTTCAATGTCGCGGGCATCGCGCCGTCTGGCTTTTTCGGAGACAGGCTTACCAGCAATCCACCGGATTTCTGGATTCCACTCAATCAGGAACCCGCACTACACGCGCAAAATTCCTTGTTGCGACTGCCCAATACCCATTGGCTGTACGCAATAGGGCGCGCGGGGCGGGCATTTGTCCCTGCTCAGGTTCAGGCGCAAATGACGCTCGAAATTCAACAATGGCTCCGCGGTCAAAACGAGCTTTCCAAGGGCGATCAAGCCACGATTTCTCAGCAGCATGTGCGCCTGAGTCCCGGCGGCGCCGGGATCTCCCAGTTGCGGGATTACTACAGCAAAGGACTCTATCTACTCTCTGCCATCTCGGCTCTCGTACTGCTGATTGCATGTGCAAATCTAGCCAATCTTTTGCTTGTGCGTGAAGCGGCTCGCCGCCGACAAACCCTAATCCAGGTGGCGCTCGGTGCGTCTCGCAAACGTGTCCTGCGCTCTGTGCTGACCGAAAGCATTCTGCTCTCTATCGTGGGTGGAATTGCAGGTCTTCTTCTTGCTAAAGCCGGAACCCGGGTCATCCTCCTCCTCGCCTTCGGCAACGCAGCGAATCTCCCGATCAAGAGCGCGCCATCCTGGTCGGTCGCCGGTTTTGCTTTTATGATTTCGCTGATTAGCGGCATACTCTTCGGAATTGTTCCCGCCTGGATCACCTCACGCAGCGATCCAGCGGATGCATTGCGGGGAACCCATCGTGCCACCCGCGACCGCTCTACGCTGCCGCAAAGATCGCTAATCGTGATCCAGGCAGCCTTTTCACTGATCCTGCTGACTCTCGCAGGTCTGTTGACAGCGAGCCTGAACAATCTGGAAAGAGAACCTTTCGGCTTTCAATCTGATGGCCGACTCATCGTGAATATCGATCCGCAAGTCGCCGGATACAAGACCGAACAACTTCCAGCACTTTACCAGCAGCTTCAGGACCGCCTCGGTCAGATCCCCGGTGTGCTCAATGTGGGTTTGTCTACCTACGCCCCGCAAGACGGCTGCTGTGACAATTCCGGCATCTCTTTTGAAGACGCAGCTGCCGATGCTGCCCAGTCGAAGATGACGACTTGGCTGCGCGTCAGTCCCCATTATTTTGAGACTCTTGATATACCGCTTCTTCGCGGTCGTCTCATCGGCGACCAGGACACGGCTTCATCGCGCCGCGTAGCAGTGATCGATGAAAGCTTTGCCCGCAAATTCTTTCCGAGCAAAGATCCTATCGGACAGCATTTCGGAATGGGTGGTATTTCAGGTCACAGTGGGGACTATGAAATTGTTGGCATCGTTCAGGACACGCGATATGACACTCCAACTCTAGCGCAGAATCCAATGTTCTTCCTGCCGTTGATACAGACGGTCCACTACGAATTGGCGAGTTACAATACTACCGATACAGGCTCCCTCTACATAAGTCGTATTGAACTGCACGTTGCCGACGCAAAGGAGAATATCGAGCCTGCGGTGCGCCGTACCCTGGCAAGCATCAGTCCGAATCTCACCGCCTGGTCAATGGTCAGTTTGAAGGACCAGGTGGCGCTCCAGTTCAACCAGCAGCGTCTCATCGCACGGCTCACTGGACTTTTCAGTCTGCTCGCACTGACCTTGGCGTCGGTGGGGCTCTATGGCGTCACCGCTTATAGTGTCGCGGACCGAACAAGTGAGCTCGGGATTCGCATGGCTCTGGGTGCCAATCGCCGTGGCGTTGTGATGATGGTCCTTAAGAGGGCATTCACGCAGACGGTCGTTGGACTGGCAATCGGCATCCCCTTTGCGTTTATCGGAGGTCATCTCGTCTCCAATCAGCTTTACAAGACTAAGGCATACGATCCTCTTGCGTTTGCGAGTGCGGCGCTTCTGTTAATGCTGTGCGCATTGATCGCCGGTTTGATTCCGGCGCGTCGTGCTGCTTCGATTGATCCAATGCGGGCACTGAGAACAGAGTAGAGGACGTTGACGACGACACAGCCACTAGGTCCGTTCGAGAAGGTCGTCTTCATCTTCGACCGCCTACTTCACTTCGTGAATAGTCGCCGAGTGTCAAAACCGAGGGGCGTCCCACCCTCTAGCCTGCCCAGCCGGCGGTGGGACAGAGTTGGGCGTGATCGGTCCTGACAAACGGTGATGTGGCCGGGAGGATTCTCGGAACACGGATTATTCGCCGAGGCACGTTTCGAGGGCAGCCACCCTGGAAACGTGTTTGGCCTAATATCGACAAGAGGACCCCGGTTTGTGAATTGGCAGTGACTCAGTATCCGGCACAACCGGGGCGGTCTTTACTTAACATCTCACTGCTCGCGTAGGGCGGTCGTCGGATCGAGTCCCGCGGCGCGCCGGGCCGGCAGCCATGATGCAAGCGAAGAAATGGCAAGGAACACGACCGTCATGCTGGCAAAAGTCGCGGGGTCGGCAGGCTTCACGCCCACCAGCATCGCCGAGATCACGCGGGCAAGACCGAAAGCTGCGACTGCCCCAACGCCGATGCCGATGGCGCTCAAGCGAAGTCCCTGCAGAACAACCAGGCGAATGATATCGCCTCGTTCCGCTCCCAAAGCCATGCGTACGCCGATCTCGGAGGTGCGCTGCCGCACCGCGGTCGCAAGCACGCCGTAAAGGCCAACCCCCGCCAGCGTTCCCGCGATCACCGCAAACACCGAGATGAGCAGCAGCGAGAAGCGAGTGCCGGATTGAGCCTGGTGCATCAGGAATTCCGCCGGCGCCATTTCCGTGACCAGTAGATGACTATCGATTTCCTTGATCGCAGCGCGTACCTGGTTTTCGTAGCCCGCGTCGTCATTCCCCGTTCGGATGGCCCATGAGCGGGCGGCGCCGGACCCCAGGAACGCATTAGTAAAGTAGACCTGCTCGCGTCCAGCCACGGCAAGGGAAGTAGTGCGCTGATGCGCAACCACGCCAACTACCTCCACCCATTCCGGCTGCGGCGTGCGAATCCGGATCAGGATGCGTTTGCCGACCGCCGATTGTCCGGGGAAAGCCTTCTTCGCCAGAAACTGATCGATGATCACTCGATTGCGTCCGGGCAAATTGTCGTCGTCCGTAAAGGTGCGCCCCGCCAGCAAAGGTGTGTGCATCGTCTCAAAGTAGCCGGGCAGAACGATCTGGAAATCCGTCGCCTGAAACCTGCTCGCATCCTTGAGCGCTTCCTCGGTTCCCCATCGGATAGGACTGAAATCACCGGTCAAAGGAAATGGATACGACGCTGTTACGTTCTGCACTCCAGGAATGGCTTGCAAACGCTCCTCGATCTGATGAACGACGGCAGCGCGCCCTTCCGGCGTAGGCTTGGAGAGCGGAGCCCCGACAATCTGAAACGTCAGCAGGTTATGCGCATCGAAGCCGGGATCGATCTGTTGCAGCTCAAGAAAGCTGCGGAACATCAACCCCGATCCGATCAGCAGCACAAACGACAGCGCCACCTCCGCCATGACCACCAGATTGCGGAGCACTGCTCCGCTGGCCAGTCCGGAGGTTCGGCTGCTGCCGCGCAACACATCCATGAGCTGGGGTCTCGACGCGCGCCATGCCGGAGCTATGCCAAAGATAGCCGCAGCCGCAAGACCAGCAAGCGCCGTGTAGCCGAGCACGAAACCATCAATGCGGATGTTTTCGAGACGGGGAAGATTCGCCGGAGCCAGTGTTCGCAGTTCGTAAATTCCGGCCCATGCCAAGCCCAGGCCCACGAGCGTGCCCGCGGCGGCCAGCAGAAATGCCTCGGTCAAGAGCGGGCGAATCAGTCTCCACCGACTCGCGCCTATAGCGGCGCGGACCGCGAACTCGCGTTCCCGCAAGGAAGCACGCACCAGCAGAAGATTGGCCACATTGGCGCAGGCAATCAAAAGCAGGAAAATGACCGAGCCCATCAACGCCAGGATCGCCGGCCGTACCTCTGCCACCAGGTACCGTTGCATCGGATCGACGTCGATGTAGTATCCGGCAGTCTGGTCGATAGGAACGTTCTTCCGCCCCTCGGCAGCCACCGCGTCAGCTGCGCTTTGCACGCGCTGCAGCGATGCGCCCTCCTTCAGTCTGCCTACCGGCCAAATGCTGAAGGAGTTGCGGTTCGCGGCGTCGTAGTCCAGCCGATTCGCAATCCAAAGATCCGGTGCAGCCTCCATGTTCGCTTGGGGCGGAAAGTACAGCCGAAAGCCCGGCGCCAACACGCCCACAATAATAGGTCCGGGTCGGTCCGTGGAAAGCATACTGTGACCCAGCACAGCCGCATTGCCGCCATATCGCCGCTGAAAGTACTCGTAGCTGAGGATCGCCACCTGAGGCAGGCGCGCAGGTGCTGTACCTTGGGCGCTCGGCGGCGGTGCGGGAGGTTGCGGTATCCCGTCCTCCTGCGTGAAGTCCCGGCCAAGGAGAATTCTCGCGCCCGTCGTGCGGAAGAAGTTTGTCGTTACAATCGCCGTGCTGATCTGTTCTGGCGTCCCGTCTTCGCGCGGAACGACATTGCGAAAGCTGAAGACGCCCGCAAAGTCGTCGAACAATGTCTTCGTGCCTTCCCGCAGGTCGATGAAATCGGCATTGGAAAAGGGCAGGTCGCTAACATTGCGCCGGCGTAGCTCATTGCTGGCAATCACCAGACGCCCAGGCTCTCTATACGGAAGCGGCTGTAACAAGACTGCATTGGTGACGCTGAAGATCGCGGTGCTTGCGCCCACTCCTAAAGCGATGGTCAACGCCGCAGTCACGGTGAATGCCGGACTCTTCCGCAGAATCCGTCCAGCGATTGCCAAATCCTTCCATGCCATAGTGACCTCATCAGGAGCAGCTTACCCGGTAAACACCTCGGCGAGCCATCACAACGAGGGATAGCTGTTTGACACGATATCCCGGGTACAAGTCTTTGACATTCCCCCGAGTCGTTCCGCTTTTTCGTTCGTATGCCATTTGACCGAGTTTTGAACCTGGGGTACAAACCATGCTTCGGCACGCATATTGCACAAGGAGGGTCTACATGTCTGAGCTTGCGAGTGCAGCTACCACTGGAGAAGCCACACCGCAAGAGGATCTGTTCGGTCCGCCGGCTGCCAACCGTCATCGCCTGCCGGACGAGCGGGCCGGCATCACACACCATTTCTCGATCGCCGGGCACGAGGGCTATCTCACGGTAGGCCTCTATCCGAATGGACAGCCGGGTGAGATCTTCATCCGGATGGCAAAGGAGGGCTCGACGATCGCGGGATTGATGGAGTGTTTCGGCACCGTCGTCTCGGTAAGCCTGCAACACGGAGTGCCTCTCAGGGTTCTTTGTGGCAAGCTCTCCCATACTCGTTTCGAGCCCTCGGGATGGACGGGGAATCAAGAACTCGGCTATGCCAAGTCAATCATGGATACCTCTTCAGGTGGATGGAATTGCGCTTCTTGTCGGGCAAGCAACTACCGCTGTTCGTGGCGAAAGCGGCTGATGGCGAAAGCACTCGCAGTGAGTCAATCCAGGTGCCTGCCAGCCTCTCACCGTTCCCTCACGAAAGCTCTGAGGTAGGCGATGCACCGCTGTGCAGCACCTGCGGTTCGCTTATGGTGCCAAATGGGAGCTGCTACAGGTGCGGCAACTGTGGCGGAACGAGCGGCTGCTCGTGACGTCGGAGCGGGTATCGTCCGCTAAATCGCATGACCAGCGCATTGGCCTGAATGCGTCAGCTGAAGCCCCACTCGCGCCTTCCAGGAAATACAAGCCGATTCTCTGTTACCTATCCAAACGTCAATAGAAATCACGAAAAGGCCTCTCATCCATTAAAGAACCTCGGTCAAATTACAATCGGTCTCGTGGAGGACATATGGGCCGATCCGTGACTGTTCATGTTCTGGATCAAACGACTGGAGATCGTCTCACTCCGCCGGATGTAATGCTCTATCGGATCGGAGTTCCTGGCGAGACTCGTGCTGAATCCAACATGGAATCGCGGAGTTCATCGGAACTTTACGGACGTTGTAATCTTCACTGTCATAGGATTGATTTTGCTGGCGCTCTCACCGATGCGTCGTGACCGGAACGCAGCCCTTTCACGCTGAGCCTTTGACTTTCAATTTGGAGTTGCCGAGGTATCACCGGCAGCCCGGAAATAACCGCAAAGAGCCTGAAGAGTCCGTGTTATCGGCAACTTCGATATCTGGTCACAAGCGATATATCTTGACCAGACTGACCGCCCCGTGTTTAGCATCCAATGTCGGAGAGGACGCCCATGACTCCAGAAACGAAGCTGCCAACTTTTACTGAAGACGAAGTGAAGAGAATGATTACAAACGATTCCCTTGGAACTATCGACAGCGCTGACTCTACCGGGTCTGATGAGACAAAAGAGACTGGGGACGGAAAAAAGGGGAACACCAACACTCGGGAAGACTGAGAAGGGGGTACTCCATGCCATCTTCACTCAGTTGAACGATCCGAATTCCCCCGCCCATGTTTCAGGTAAGTCCCCTCAGCCAGGACGGCGGGGCGGCCCAGTTACCGCAATCCCCGGGCGGGCTCAACCGGTCGATGCAACACCATCTGATATGAATTCATTTTCTAAAGGTGGTGTTTATGGCACAAGGAAAACGGGACAGGCTCTCCACGGAGCCGAGGATCGACATGTGGCGCCGCTGGAAGGCGGGGGAGTCGTTGCATGAGATTGGCCGCGCCTTCGGTAAGGGCCATGGTTCTATTCGGTTCCTGTTGACGCAGCGCGGCGGTATAGTTCCTGCTGCTCGCCGGTGCTCGCTGCGAACATTAACGTTGGCCGAGCGGGAAGACATCTCAAGAGGAATTGCTTCCGGTTCGTCGATAGGTGAGATAGCTAAAGGGTTACTGCGGCCTGTGTCGACAGTAAGCCGGGAGGTGGCGCGTCATGGCGGGCGTCCACTCTATCGAGCCAGTGAAGCAGATCATCAGGCTTGGGATTCGGCTCTGCGACCCAAGGTATGTCTTCTTGCCAACCACGAGACATTGAGGACGATCGTGGCCAGTAAACGGATGCTGGACTGGTCGCCGGAACAGATTTCGGCATGGTTGAAGGTACGCTATCCCAACCACGAGAGCATGCGCGTGTCCCACGAAACCATCTACCGCAGCTTATTCATCCAGGCCCGTGGAGTGCTGAAGAAGGAGCTGATTCAGCACCTCAGGGCCAAGCGGCTTATACGTCGCTCACGACATTCTCGGGCTGGCGGAAAGTCCACGGTCAGATCGTCGATGCCATCTCTATCAGGGAAAGGCCTGCCGAGGTTGAAGACCGCGCCATTCCCGGTCATTGGGAGGGCGACCTGCTCGCTGGCAGCAAGAACAGTCACATCGCAACCCTGGTGGAACGACATTCGCGTTTCACTATGCTGATTAAAGTGCCCAGCAAAGACACGGCGACGGTCGTCGCCGCGCTGAGCAAGCACGTGCTTAAACTCCCCGCGACCCTGCGGCGCTCGTTGACCTGGGACCGAGGGCATGAGATGGCCAGACACAAGAGCTTCACGGTAGACACCAAGGTGAAAGTCTACTTCTGCGATCCGCAGAGTCCCTGGCAGCGCGGCACCAACGAAAATACCAACGGGTTACTGAGACAATACTTTCCCAGGAAAACCGACTTGTCCGGTTACTCTCAAGCCGATCTCAACAAGGTAGCCCTGCGCCTCAATCAACGCCCGCGACAAACTTTTGGCTTTCAAACTCCGGCAAGTAAACTTCGAGATAGTGTTGCACCGACCGGTTGAGACCGCCCACGTTTACGGTAACTTCGTCATTCTCGTTCACAGTGGCTGGACTCGTCAGCAACAATAAAAATCTCTTGGGAGCCGTTGTCCGGGCGAAACACAAGTGAACGATTCTGCTAGCTTCGTTAGGTCTCCTGCGCCCACTCATAAAGCTTGCCTTGGCCTCGAGGGCCAAAGATTCGGATCGTGACATCGGCAGTTCCGTTGTCTCTGGCTGCAACAAATGTTCCAGTGACGATTCGACCCCCTCGTAAAGGATCTTCCCACGGACTTGTCCATCTCCGAGGATTGCGGGTCATCTTCTCGGCCATTTGGACCGGCATTTCTATCTGGCGTTGAAATCTTCCGAACCACAACAGAGCGAGCACACAGATGACCAAGAGGGCTGTCAAGAGTACCGGCTGAAGGCGGAGACGTATCGCTGCGTTTTTCTCGCCTAAGTTGTGAGCGGTATGCGAACCCCATCTTGCGCGGTGCAGGGTACAGGGAGCACAGTTGTGAAATGAAAGAGGCAACGGAAGCGTGGACGAAGTGGCGTGGGTTGGTTTCTGAACTGGGTCTGAGCGTTCACCGGGCCTCCTTCGAGACCTTGTACGCATCGGCGATCTCAGTCAAAAAATTGGCTTGATCGCCAAGTGAGGTTATTTTCGGAGACTCGGAACTCAACTGATCTGAAGTGACCGTCGCATTTGGTGACAGTTTAAAAGAGCCTCCAGGGAAAATGCGGTACTGAGTAATACCAGCCACTCGGTGCAGAAAGAAAATATATTTCTCCCCGACACGTTGCCAGGCAAATCCTGCGTCAGCAGCGATTACCGTCACCCCACTTAAGGCTATTTCTCCTCCAGGACGGACAACCGTAAGATCTCTGCCTTGGATTAGTCGTTTTTCTTTGTCGAACAACACCTCCTGAACATAGACGTGAAATGGAGTGTAGAGGAACGCATTGTTCGCCGTCAGGTGACTAGGCATTCCTCGTCTATGACGCCGACGATCGCGGCATCTGAAATAGAGGCTTGATTTATTAGATGGGGCGTTGGATAGGTGCGATCGCGCTCAGGCAACGGACCGCTGCCTAGAGTTCCGTTGATAATATAGTGCGCTTTACTCCAGCCTGCGGAATCATTTAAAGAAGGAAGTGCAGCAATCAAATGGGGATCCAGCGCTCCCGACAGGGCATACTGAGAGCCCTTCGCAACTTCATCGATGGTGGGTGCGCTAGAGCAATCGTCGAAGGCCTTCGCTAGAGATGATCGTGCTGAAGGTTTTTGGGCAAATAGCGAAACTGCAGTACATAAGGCACAAATCAATACCGCCGACAGTGTGCGTCTCAACATCTTATGTTCCTTTCGCAAAAGTTAAGCGGTCCAGGTTTTTGCAGGTCAGCCATTGTTGCGGCCTGAAGTTGTTTCCATCGGGACCATAAATCGCCCTTCTCCCGGATGCGTGCGATCAGCACAACTCACACACCAAGACGGATCACTCTGATTTTCTTACAGCGGCGGGGAAAACGTCCTGTTCATCGACATGCAGTCAGATATATACATGGGGTGACAGGCCTTTGGGGTCAGCGTTTTCAATCAGTGACCAATGTTAATGCGACGAAAATACCGTAGGAGGACGCCAATGCTGGTGAAGCATGCTGCATGGCTGATTGAAATAATACTTTGTTCTTGTGTTGCAACCTCTCTAACGGCTCAGAACGGCGGTATATCTAGCAACGATCGCGGCAAATCGCCTGCAGAAGAATTGAGGTCTTACGGAATCGAACTCTCGGAGCCGTCTCTCCTTGCCGCATTACAGAATTCAAATCCGAGAGTGCGAATGCTTGCGGCTCACCAGTTGCAGGGTGACGGGGATACTGACGCAATACCTGAAATCCAAAGTGCTCTGTCGGCGGAGAAAGACCCCCGGGCGGGTGTCGGAATTGCGACGGCATTATCAGCTATGCATGACCCTAAAGGGACTGAGTATCTGCAGGCGATGTGCGCCGATACCACCCAGCCGATAAGGGTTGTATTCAAAGCTACACAAATGCTTCAGGTACTTGACGCGCCAAGTGGGGGATGCGTCGATGCGCTCCTAGGATCATTGAGTAGGGCTAGTGACAAGGATTATCGCGACGTCATCCTTTCTCTGCTTCCTGCTATTTATCCTGAAGTTTCTCCTGAGCAGGCCGTCCGCATTCTCCAGGCTATACAGACCATGCTGAAGGACACGACCCAACAACCCTCTGTGCGTTTAGCCGCGGGACAAGCGCTCGCACAAATAGGCGTGCCCTCTTCAGCCGAGGTTGTTCGAGACGCGATGTTGAGAGAAAACGATTCCGTGGTTCGAGCGAGCTTACAAAGTGATCTGAATATGCTCGAAAAGAAGAGTCAATAAGGAAAAATGTAAGCTGCTCCGTAGTGAAACGCGCCGCCGACTCACTTTTTGCAATTGATTGCCGCTTGCTGCGAGATGACGTGTCGGACCCTCCAGCTACCTCTGTGCGAACGACTGCCAAGAACTCATTGGGTGCTAAATTGCCCTCAGCGGACTCATGTCGGCCGGAGAAATAGCGCAGCTTCAGAACCGCCAGGATGTGCTGGACGCCCGCCCTTCTGATATGAAAGATCAGAGCCCGCATTATATGGCGGTCCCAGAGAAGACCCTCAGCTTGCTCGCCAAGATGCGGATCAGCTCATCATGGGCAATATCACCCAAGCAATTCAAGGTACAGATGCTTCGGGCAAGATGTCTTCGGACGCACTCAACCATCTGGGAGATGCCATGCATACGCTCGAGGACATGACGTCTCCAATGCATACGACAGATGATGGGACGCCGCTAGTGTGGTATGGAAGATTTGGTAGTGTTGCAAGTTTCAAATGCAGGCAAGTTTGTCGCCGAGCGTCTGTCGTGCGTTCTTAGGCTGCCAAGTCGAAAAGGGCTGTCGATGAACTGAATCTGACGAAGAAGATCATCTCCTGCCACCCATCGAACTTGCCCCTTGCGGATCATGTGGACTGCTTCGTAGCCTTGAATCGTTTGCCGAGCTGCCCGGAATTCTCGGAAGCCCTGCTTGGCGTTCACGCGACGTTTGATGGCTCGATGATCCTGTTCAAGAATGTTGTTCAAGTACTGCACGGGTCGGTGTCGACAGCGCTTGCGCAGCGTCCCTTCCTTCTTACTGTCGGGGATCGCGGAGCTGTATATCGGCGCCAGGTCGGTGTTGATCACTCGAGGTTGAGGATGCGATCGATCGCCGAGCGCCTTGCGAAACAGGAGCTTGGCCGCGTCGGCGTCACGGAACGCTGACAGCAGGAAATCGATGGTGGCACCCTTGGAATCGATGGCCCGATACAGGTAGCCCCAGCGACCCTTCACACGAACGTAGGTTTCGTCCACTCGCCAGGACTTGTTGGTCGGCTTGAGATGCTGTCGCAGTCGCTGCTCCAACTCCGGGCCGTAATCCTGCTGGGCAGCCGATCTCACATACCCCGGTGGGGGGAGGAGGAACGAACTTCGCTCCCTGCTTCCGCTGGTTGGACGAGCGGGGAATTGCGCCTCAGACCCTGGTTTTCCTTACGGACCTATGCGGCGCATTCCCAAGAGAGGCTCGTGCCTATCCGGAGTTGTGGGCCTCCACTGATTCGCGCAGCGTGCACACGTGATTCCAATGGAAGCCGCTTTAAGGACCCGCTTTCTTCATTTAGCCTTTGGCATTGTGCAGCAGCTCAGTCCGGATTGACCTTTACTCGGGTGCGATTCGCTATTCAGAGTGGAGTCAACCTTGTAATCCAATCGATTCGAACTCGGATCCTCGTCCGCCCCGCGTTCAGCGCTTACTGCCCTTACTATACATCGTATAGTAATTGTGGTATACAGTGTATATCTATGGCGGATAAGACGACATCTGAGCGTATTGCGGAGGCCGCTCTCTTAATCCTTGAGGGGGAAGGACCGGAGACGGTGAGTATGCGCCGGGTCGCCGAGGCGGTGGGAATTACGCCAATGGCGATCTATCATCATTTTCCGAATCGGGAAGCACTGCTCAACAGCATCACTGACCGCGAGTTTGCGAAGTTTCTGGGATATATCCAGCGACGGATCGTGTCGGGTTCGCATGAGCGAAGACTGATCAGCACAATGGAGGCGTACATCGACTACGCCTTAGACCGCCCACGCATCTTTGATTATGTCTTTTCGCAATCGCGGCCTGCAGCGCGGCGCTATCCGGAAGATTTTCGCCAGCGCCGTTCACCGACATTGAATCCTCTTGCCGATCAAGTTACCGACGCGATGGCCTCCGGATGGATGAAGAAGGACGACGTATGGGAAGTGGCTCTCGAATTGTGGGCGGTCACGCATGGCTATGTGGTGCTAAATCGGGCTGGACGATTCAGTTTGGAAGAGAAGAAGTTTCGACCGTTGGTACGGCGTGCATTGAGGAGGGTCATTCATGGTCTCCGAGCTTAAGCAAACGAAATGGGCGGTAGTGGCAGTAGTTCTTTCCGGAGCAATGTATTTCCTTGGTTCAGGACTGCACCCGCATTGGTATCTCAGCTGGTTCGCGCCGTTGCCGGTGCTGCTGGTGGCTCCGAAGCTACGATCGTGGCGTGCCTTCCTGACCGCGTCTGTGGCGTATGCGGTTGGCGGCATCAATATGTGGCATTACTATCGAGAGCTTGCGCCGCTAGGCGTGGTGCTATTCGTTGTGCTGGGACCGTCGCTGGTGTTTGGGCTGATCGTCCTCATATTTCGCGTCTTTGCACTGCGAGGACAGTTGTCCAGGGCAATGTTCTCAGTCCCTGTGCTATGGGTTGCATTCCAGTATTTGCAGGAATTCCGCTCGGTACACAGCACGTTCGGAAATATGGCTTACACGCAGATGAACTTTCTGCCGGTCTTACAGATCGCGTCGATTACAGGGATATGGGGTATCGATTTCCTGCTTCTCCTGTTTCCTGCTGCAGCAGCATTGCTTTTTCTACCAGGCACAGCAGTACAGAAGAGAAACGTTGCAGTGGCTGCTGGTGGAATTTTGGTTGCGGCGCTAGGTTTTGGCGTTTATCGATTGCACGAAGCGGTCGAATCGCCGCGTGTCACCGTTGGGCTGATCTCGACCGATGCCCGTCAGACACTATTTCCTCGCGGCGCAGCAACAGTAGAACTGGTGAAGCTATATGCCGCGCATATTCCAGGTATGGTTGCGCAGGGCGCTCAGGTGGTGGTGATTCCGGAGAAGATTGGGCTCATCTCTGGCGCAGACCTGGCCCGGGCGGATTCGGTTATGGAGACGCTTGCACGCGAGCAACAGATTACGATCTCTGTGTCGTTTGAGCATGCTCCGAATTTGAATGAGACGCGACTCTATTCGCCGGATGGCACGCTCGAAGCCACCTATGAGAAGCACCACATGCTTCCTCCGTTTGAATCGCATCTCCTGCCAGGAACTAAGCGAGTTCTCTTTGTGCGGCCGTCGGGTAAATGGGGTATGGAGATATGCAAGGATATGGATTTTCCGCTGCTCTCGCGCCAGTACGGAAACGATGGGGCCGGGTTGATGCTGGTTCCGGCGTATGACTTCGTGACGGATGGTTGGTTGCATGGGCGCATGGCGATTCTGCGAGGCGTGGAGAGCGGCTTCAGTATTGCGCGTGCTCCGAGGCAGGGAATTCTTACAGTAACGGATGATCGCGGACGGGTGCTGGCGGAGCGGGACACAGGATCTGCCCCGTTTGCTGTTTTAGTGGCGAGTGTTCCGGTGCGGAATGAGGAGACACTCTATGCCCGAGCGGGAGACTGGTTTGCGTGGCTGAATCTATTATTAGCAGCCGTTATGCTGGCAAGCATTCCATATAGGTGGGGACCGGTTCCGGACACGGTCTAATAAAACGCCTCTTGCTAGCAAGGCAAATCCATAGTTTTGTGCGGAGTCAGCGAGAATCTAAGCAAACTTAGAGCATTTGAGATGGTGGGGATACTATTGCTTCCATAGCCGGCACGCGGGAAGCAATCTAGCCTTTCGGCCGAGCCAAAGTCGCTAAAAAAAAAGCGTTTTGAGCAACTTCGCCTTGAAGTTACGACTTTTCAGGAGTAGGCGAGCGGTACATTGGAAAATATTATGACGCGGTGTCCTAATGCTTTTTCACAAGCGATTCAGGTGACGGACTTGAGAAGTACAATCTCGTGATGGGTGCATCCACTTCACCGTTATGGAATATCAGGCCAGCTATTCGCCTGAATCGACGGGACCCCTACCTTCTTCTTCAACATGTGACGCTTTTCGTCCGCGACCAGGACCGAAGCGTGCAATTCTACGTAGACTGCCTTGGTTTCAGCGTGGTCTTGGACCATCGGTCCCCGGATGGGGAGCGCTGGTTGACGATTGCGCCTCCGGACGGTACGGCAAGACTGGCTCTGGTCACTCCCCAGCCCGACTCGGAGGATTTTCCATACATCGGCAAAGGCAGGCAAGTCGTTTTTCTCACTGAAGATGTCGAAGCTAAGTATCGCGAATGGAGCGAGCGTGGGGTTTGCTTTCTTCATCCGCCGAGAGCCACGCCTTGGGGAAGTGTGTTGACAAGATTCGAGGACGTTGATGGAAATCGATTCGCGCTGATCGGTTTTGATCAGGCGACTCGAGAGGTGGAAGAACAGCGCTGCCGTATTGAAGACCGTCTGGAATCGGAACGCCACGCCGCGCGAGAACTGGAAATCGCACGACAGGTCCAGTCGAGACTCTTTCCTCAAGGGATGCCAGCAGTTCGAACGCTGGAATACGCGGGCACTTGCATTCAAGCACGGCAAGTTGGGGGAGATTATTACGATTACCTGGACCTGGGCCAAAGGCGACTTGGACTGGTGATTGCCGATATAGCCGGAAAGGGAATCGCGGCTGCTCTGTTGATGGCGAACCTACAAGCGAACTTACGCAGCCAGTGTGCGACTGCTTCGGATCAGCCCCAACGTTTTTTGCGATCAGCAAATCAGTTGTTTTACGAGAACACGACCGATCGCGATTATGCAACATTCTTCTATGCTGAATATGACGATAAAACGCAGCGATTGCGTTATGCGAATTGCGGACATCTTTCCGCTCTTCTCCTCCGGCGCGACGACACTTTGGAACGGCTTGAATCTACAACCACCGTGCTGGGACTGTTTGAGAAATGGGAATGTTCGCTGGAAGAGCGGCACCTCTGCTCGGGAGATATATTCATGCTCTACACTGACGGGGTAACAGAATCGGTCAACGATGCCGGGGAAGAATTTGGTGAGGAGCGCCTAGTCGAAGTACTGCGGCGGGATCGTGGACGATCCTCACAAGGCTTGATTTCGTCAGTTGTCGATCAAGTTCGAAAGTTCCACCCTCACGAACAGCAAGATGACATGACACTAATTGTTGCCAAATGCCGTGAAAATCCCGCACTTATCTGAAGGCGTCCAAACGTTTGCCACGTCGACGCAAAAAGCTAGTATTCGTTTCGCACAGCCCAGAGATGGGTGGAGCGCTTCAGAGATATAGCCTCGAATCACTTGCTCGAAAGGAGTGTTCGGACGTGGGTTGCAGGTGTGTCATTTCGGATCACATGCTGGAGACGATCGAAGAGCTTGCTCGTGGGAGACCGCGCGGGCGCCCATCGCGGTGATATAGCGTCTCAACCCCGGCACATGCCATTTAACGTGAAACATCTGCGCCATTGATTCTGAAAAATAACAGACTAAGATGAGCACTGCTGGCGAGAACCCAAACGGTTCAACGCTTGCTTGCGTTCGTCCGAAGGATAGGTCAGTCTCCGCGCACCTGGGTTTCCTTGTCCGAAGCATTGAGATAGCAAAGAATGTTGATGACCGTATCTTGGGGTGTTCCTTGAGATTCTGAAGGTCTCGCGCCACGCGTTCGGGTTCCAGAGCCACCTAATAAATCAGTCTTGCCCTCAGTGACTACTTCGGTATGGCTCTTTCGGGGGATTATTCAAGTCGATAGTCTGCATCGGCTTGCCCAGGGCATTCATGCATCTGCGCGATCTGCCGCATTGTCTCGAATTCCTCAAAACTCAATGCAGTCGTCATGGATACTCCATAGACAGCGGCAAGTTGCGATTGCTGCTGTTCCTTCGTTAGATATGTTGGACGATAAATACTGGGTTCAGGAATTGGCATAGCTAAAATAGAGGGCGCATCAAGAAGATGCGCCCTTAAGGGAGGCTAGCCAGCGTAACAACTAATGTCCGATCCAGAGCAGAATTGGCTCACGGCTTGCAGGAAATTCTTCGCATCGAAAAAGAACCCGTGTGGCGTGCCGTTTATCCCGCCTCGCGGGTTCGTGTTCCTGACCATGATCTCCGTCCAGCCTTCATTATTGAGGGACATGGCACAACCCAGATTGTCATTCCCCTCAGTGCCCAAATCGGCTACTCTGTAGCCCGCTTGAGCCACTGCATTGCTGTAGCAAGCCAGAACAATCGTCGTAACCCACAGTATCCAGAAATTCCGCAACCGTCTTAGCGTGTTCACATTCCCTCTTTTCCTTAGATGAAAGTCGCCGTGGCGAGATGAATGGCGATTTACGTTACGTACCATTCGGCGCTCTGATACTGCGTGTGCAATTGAGAGCAGAAATGACTCACAACTTCACGAAATCCCCGCTGACAACTGAGAGGGCATGTCGCGTTCCACGTTCACAACTATTACGTGAGACAACAGGCCCAACACTTCAGAGTTCGAAAACGAGTGGCGGACTAACAACCTCCTGGGACGACCCCAAAACGGCTAGAGCGACTGTTTCTCCAACTTTTCATACACACACGGGCGAGAGGCTACTAAATTCGAGATCGGCGAGCAGCCAAGAGCCAGGCCGATCATTGCGATTGACTTTCGGATATTTAACATACATACCGGTGGGTATGTTGGCGGGACGCAATGGTCCGAAACGTAAAGCGACTAGGCTGCGCGATTCTGAGCGCACGCGGGAGCGCTAGCATCGCATATTTCCTTTTGGAAAGCAACAGGTAAGCTTCAAAGTGTGTTTTCAAGGGAGTCCCGGTCGATTCGGAAGGGTGATGCACTCCATACGGGATGCTACCAGCGAAACTACCGTGTGTTCGGCATTCCGGACATTTCAAGCGCAAGACTTCTGGGATGTCGGTTATTCGCCAACTTGCTCGGGGTGAATGGGGCGCGTTGGCCTGATGGCGTCAGTCCATGGTCATGCTTGGCTCGCAACCCTCAAGTTTGATCTAAACTTTCTTCATGAGAAGTTCGGCACCGTATCTTGCAAACACTCGAGGAATAGCGGTGAGCGTTGAGCCAACCTACCTTGAGACAAGATCATCTCCTGAAAGGTCGCAGTATCTTTGGGCTTATCGAGTGATCATCGAGAATCAGGGACGGGAAACGGTGCAGCTGCTGAGCCGGCACTGGATGATCACGAATGCGCGTGGCGAATTGAATGAAGTCAAGGGACCGGGGGTTGTCGGGGAGCAACCGATCCTAAAGCCAGGACAGCGGTTTGAATATACAAGCGGCGCACCTCTCAACACGCCGTCCGGGATGATGGGCGGTGCTTACCAGATGGAGAGTG
>Ga0206959_10133_pt1 | contig 21624 bp, 11 predicted proteins | sample Alteio_BWOrgHeat_31_FD_152971 | JGI IMG/M metagenome (GOLD analysis project Ga0206959, IMG submission 152971) | Enriched cells from forest soil in Barre Woods Harvard Forest LTER site, Petersham, Massachusetts, United States -... | ecosystem: Environmental > Terrestrial > Soil > Temperate forest >...
TCCATCTTTCACATCCATTCCCTTGCGCTCAAGCTCGGAGCGGAGAGCGTGGAGCACATCGATATCGAGCGAGATGAATATAAGCCCGCGGCCCACCTTGTCAGGCCACTGTGACGAGAGGATGAGCGCGCAGCTCTGGCGCTCGACCTGTGCCACAAACGCCTTTCCTTCCTCCTCGTAGCGCCAGCTCTGCACAAATCCCAATTGACGGACATAGAAATCGACGGAACGGTCGATGTCTGAAACGAACAGCACCGGGCGGGCAAACCAATCGCTCATAGTTCGATACCTACTTCTTCCCTGCTGCTTTTCCGCCGACGGCCCGGAAGGCGTCGGACTTGAGGATTTTGCCGCCTTCCTGGATGACGTAGAGGCGGTTGGCGTCGAGGTTCTTGAGGGAGTCGGTCTGGCCGGAGGGCCAGCGGATTTCGACGTCGGCGGTCTTGGCCTGGTCCAGGCCGAAGTGGATACGGAGGTCGTTTTGAGAATAGTAGCTGCCGCCGCTGCGGATTTCTTCGATCTGGACGAGAGGCTTGCCTGTCAGCGTGTTCTGGACGGTGACCTTGATGCGCGCGCCGATGCCGGTACGGTTTGATTTGACGCCCACGGTACGGATTTTGATCCAGTTGCGATTCAGGCTGGAGTCGCAGCGGAGGAGCTGGGGCATGGCGTTGACGCAGTTGACGGCAACGTCGAGGTCTCCGTCGTTGTCGTAGTCTCCGAAGGCGCAGCCGCGTCCGGGGACGGGAATGGTCATGCCGGGACCGGCCTGGTCGGTGACTTCTTCGAACTGGCCGTTGCGCAGGTTGCGGTAGAGATATTTGCGTTCGGCGTAAGGCGCGTCAGTGTGTGAGCCGTCCACTTCGGGATAGACGTGTCCGTTGGAGATGAGGATATCAAGCCAGCCGTCGTTGTCCATGTCGAAGAAGCCGACGCCCCAGCCGAGATAGCGGGTGTTGATGCCGATGCCGGAGAGGTAGGTACGGTCGTCGAAGTTGAGGCCGCCAAGGTTCTGATAGAGGGAGGCGGTGTCTCCGGCGAAGTTGGTCTTGATGATGTCGAGGAGGCCGTCGCGGTTGTAGTCTCCGATGGAGACGCCCATGCCGGCCTGGGGCTTGCCGTCGGGCGAGTAGGCGACGCCGGATTCGATGGCCACGTCTTTGAAGGTGCCGTTCTTCTGGTTCTGGTAGAGGGTGGCGGCGGTGGAGTCGTTGGCGACGTAGATGTCGGGCCAGCCATCGTCGTCGAGGTCGGCGACGCAGACGCTGAGGCCATAGGTGCCGACGGTGTCGAGGATGCCCGCTTTTTCGGAGACGTCGGTAAAGGTGCCATCTCCGTTGTTGTGGTAGAGGATGTTTTTTCCGCCCTGCAGGCCGGGTGGTCCGCAGGCAACCTGAATGCCTTTGTACGCACAGCCGGCGGCGGCGGGGTCGGGCGCGGTCTTGATGTCGAAGTCGATGTAGTTGGCGACGAAGAGGTCCAGGTGACCGTCGCGGTCGTAATCGAGGAAGGCGCAGCCGGAGTTCCAACGCGTGGTGGGCTGGAGCAGGCCGGCCTTTGCGGTTACGTCGGTGAAAGTGCCGTTGCCGTTGTTGCGGTAGAGGGCGTTCTGGCCGTAGTAGGTGATGAAGAGGTCGTCCCAGCCGTCATTGTTGTAGTCGCCGACGCAGATGGCTTGCCCCCAGCCGCTGCGGGCGAGACCGGCTTTTATGGTCACGTCGGTGAAGGTGCCGTCGCGGTTGTTCTTGAAGAGATGGCAGGTAGGCGTCTTGCTCTGGTCTGGGCCTTTGGGGAAGCCTTCGAGACGCCATCCGTTGACAAGGAAGATGTCGAGCCAGTCGTCGTGGTCGTAGTCGTAGAAGGCGACTCCGCAGCCGGTGGTTTCGAGGAGATATTTGTTCTTGTGCTCGCCGCCGTAGATGGTGCGGGCGTTGAGGCCGGAGCACTTTGCGACGTCGAGGAAGCTGACGCCGAGGGGTGTTCCGGCGACGGGCGATGGCAGAGCTTTTGGAGCGGGCCGGGACGGAGCGTTATATTCGGGGCGGGAGTTCTGCTGGCCCATAGTTCGCGGCGGCGCCTGCTGCGGTGGAATTGCCAGGGCGAGAACGTCTTGGAACGAGAGGACCAATGCTGTTGCTGACAGTGAACGAATGAATCCGCGACGACTCCCGATCAATCGGTTCAGGCCCCCAGGGTGATGACTGAGTATAGAGAATGGTGCGGACGGGGCACAATCAGGAATGATCAGCTTCAGCTGGATTGGCGAATCGGCCCCATGAGAATCATTGCGGCTTCGGGGCCACGCTGAGTCTGGTCTGGCAGCGTTCTGCTGCATCGGGCTCTCCAGAAGCAGCTTTCGCGGCATATCCCGAATGAGCTGTTCCTGCTGGTAAATCTTTGGATAGTAGACCCCAAGTCATGGGTACGAAGGTGATCGGCAATTCCAATCTTTGGCAATTGCCACCAACAGTCTATGCAGGCGCTCCTCGATTAAATGATCGACCAGCGGCTCCATGCGAAACGTGGGAAACAGCTCCGACCACGCTTCTCGCACCTCTCGCGCGTCTCTGGACACGATGTCTATCGAGTTGAGCGCGCGAACGCCGTCTTCCGAATAGATTCGCGTCCTCTCATCAGTATGGTGAAAACTTTCATCTTGCGCTTTTGAAGTTGATCGTGACGTTCGGCTTCGCGACTGAGCGACTCGGCCAAACTTGCCGCTGAACGGGGCGCAACCCAGTCGTCACAGCAGCCAATGCGGTCGCCACCGCGCTGAATATCGCTGCCCAAAGGGCTAGCTTCTCAGTCGTTGAGCTCTCGCATTTTCGCGATGTTTGCCCTCACGGGACCATGTTGGGCGTCGATACGCATAGAATGGGCGACGGTTGAGAAAATGGGAAGGTAATGTGAAGTGTAATTCCGATACGGCGGTTTTGGGTCCCGTGCTCACGCCTTGAATGAGATCGCTGTTTGGCGGAATCTCAATCTGCAGGTTCATGTCAAAGCGACCCTCAACCGGGGTCTAGGTGCCGTCGTATTTTAGGCCGTCCACATCTACGCCCACTACAACTCCGTTTCGCAAGGCGAGCATGGCAAAACCTTGCCTCTTTGCTCCAGTCAAATAGACCGCGAAAAAGCCGTTAGTCGAAGTTCCCGTCAACCTTCCTCAGAAGCTAGTTGGCATGAAGTGTGCCGCGGTTTCGCGGAACCTCTTTACCTATCGGAGCCCGTTCCACGCCATCCGGTGAAACATCTGGTCCATCTTTGCAGCGGGTTCCTTTTCGATGCGGTCCATCCACCAGCGCAGCAGTGAGAGCAGGCCCCCGGCGAGGGCGTTACTGCGAGCGGAGAGTTCGGGCTTTGAGAGCTTCGAGACGCGTCCCGACTCGACGAGGCGCTGTTCGATACCGCGAGCGAAATAGTCCTGGGCGAGATCGAAGAAGTCTGTGAGACGGCCTGCGTCGCGAAGGATGCAATAGAGCTTTCGCTGCTCGTTCAGGTGGTCGAACATCTCCGCGACAGGAGCTACGCGAAGCGATTTTTCTTTGTTGACCCTGAGCACGGTGCTCATGTGTTCGAGGAACCTTTCGAGCTGACTGAGGAGCAGGTCGTTCTTGTCGCGGAAATGAAGGTAGAAAGTGGAGCGGCCGACGGAGGCACGATCGAGCACTTCCTGCACGGTCACTTCTTCGATGGGTTTCTCAAGAATCAGCGCGAAGAAAGCGTCACCGAGACGAATGCGCGTGCGCCGAGCGCGGGCGTCGGGTTTGCGCTGCTGTCCGTCGCGTTTTGCCCTCATGCTGCTATGTTCCGGCATGCTTTAGGGACCATTTCTGGACATAGACGGCTTCTTTGTTCAGCAACCCGGAACTCGCTCTAGACCAGGACGCCTTCGATCGCTACAGTGCGAATCATAAGACGAGCGGCCGCTCAAACAGAACAGAATTTCACGTCAGGAGGGAGAAGATGAATCACATTCGTTTACTTGCAACCGGAATCGTTTTGATGTTTGCGCTCACCGTGGCTGCGCAGACGGCGCCTAGTGGCGCCGAGCAGAACCAGAGCTCTGGGCCCAGCATGTCGCCAGTCGAACGGCACTTGAAGGTGCTGAGCGAGAAGCTGGATCTCACCAGCGATCAGCAGGACGGGGTCAGACCTATCCTTCAGGAGATGCATGACTCGATGCAGAAGGCCGATCAGGACGCAAGCCTGTCGAACGACCAGCGTATGGACCAGGTAAAGACCGCGCGGATGAAGGCCGACAAGCAGATCCGCGAGGTCCTGAGCGACGACCAAAAGAAGAAGCTGGACCAACTCGAGCAGGGGATGCATCCTGAGCTGCACGGGAAGTGGAACCGGGTTCAGCGATCAGTGTTCAACGGGGGAATAGGGATCAGGCCCCCGGTACGACTTTGCTTCCCGCCCTTCGCTTCGCTCAGGATGGGGACCCTCGGTTGTGCCGAAACAGAGAAAAAGCAGGTCCCTCCGCTCCGTGCGCACGTCGGTCGGGATGACACGATGAAATTAATCGCATAGATCACTTGGGCGGCGCGGCACGATTACGGTTGTGCGGATGAAGTGGCCGCGGCATGGGGCTGGGCTTGCTGGGCACGTGAATCGAGGGCTGCTGCCTTCTGGCGCTCGAGGGCAGCATCGGCGGCGTTTCCCTGTTGCGAGAGGGCGTCGGCAAGGGCAAGATGGGCGTCGGCGAAGGTGGGATCAGCGGCGACGGCCTGCCGGAGCTGGACGAGTGCTTCTGCGACTTTGCCTTGCTTGAGGAGCTGGGTGCCGCTGTCGAGGTTGAACTTTGCGCGCTGGCGGCTGACAGCCACCCGGCTCAAGTCAGCCGCTTTCTTGCGTTCGGCGGCGGCTCCGGCGGTGTCTCCCTGTGCGGCGAGGATGGCGGCGAGGTTGATATGCGGGCTGGGCTGAAGGGGGAGGAGCTCGATGGCGCGACGGAGCGCAGGGGCGGCCTTGTCGGGCTCACCCATCTGTTTGTAGACGCTGCCGAGGATGGACCACGCATCACCATTGTCGGGACGCATCGCGAGGTTCTTTTCGAGCTCGCGGGCAGCATCCGGGAAGCGGCCCATCTGCATATATATGATGCCGAGGGTAAAGGGAGGGTCGGCCAGGGTGGGGTCTTCCTGGGCGGCTTTCTCGAGAGCGGGGAGGGCTTCGGTGACTTTGTCCTGGAGCTTGAGGGCGAGGCCGAGGTCGTAGTTGAGCTGGGGGTTGTTGGGCTCGAGTGCGAGGCCGCTGCGAAATTCCTGAATGGCGTGATCAAGGTCAGCCTGCTGCAGGTAGGCGACTCCGGCGTCTTCGTGAAGGACGGCGTTTTTCGGATCGAGCTGTAGAGCGCGCTGGTAGTAGCTGAGACCGCCTTTCGCGTCTCCTGTCTGAACCAGAGCGAGGCCGAGATTGGTGAGGGCGGCAGCGTCTGTCGGACGGGCGGCTACGGTCTGCTGGAAAAGCGGCAGGGCTTCTTTTGCCTGATCGGCGTTTTGAAGAGCGAGAGCGAGGGCATACTTGGCCTCGATCGACGCTGGGTCAAGTGCCTGGGCATGACGCAGGATGGTCACGGCCCGATCGTCCTGACCGGTGGATGCCAGCGCTTTGCCCAGTTGTAGATTGGACTGGACGTCGTCAGAGGCGAGGGAAACGGCTTTCTGAAGTTCGGCGATGGCCTCGGGGTAGTTCTGCTGAACGAGCAGGAGCGAGCCGAGGTGGAGGTGAGCGGAGGCAAGGTTGGGGTCAAGCGCGAGAGCGCGACCGAACTCAGGGCGGGCGTCGGAGAGCTTGTTCTGCTCGGCGAGGACGGTGCCCAAGGCGTCGTGAAGGGTCGCGCTGTTGGGTTCTTGTCCGAGGGCCCGTTCCAGTTTCGTCCGGGCAATCTCGGGGTCTCCGGTCGCGTCGAGCGCGCGGGCGTAGGCAGCGAGATCGCTCGGTGAAAGCTGGGTCTGGGCGGTGTCCAGCTGGTGGAAGAGCGGCAACGCCTTGTCATAGGAGCCGAGCTGGCTGTAGGACAGGGCGAGGTTCAGGGTTGCTGTTTCATCTTTTGGATCGAGTGTGCGGGCCTGCTCCAGTTCGGAAACTGCCGCGGCGGCGTTTCCTTCGGCAAGGAGGACTGCGCCCAAGGCGCTGTGTCCGGCGGCGACGTTTGGGACGAGCTGGACTACTTTGGCGAACTCGGAGTGGGCGAGGGCGAGGTTGTTCTGCTCCATCGCGACGTGGCCGGCGCGGAAGGCTACATCGGCCGATTGCATCGTTCCCTGATCCGGAATAGCTGGCGATGGGCTCGCCTGAGAGCTAGCAGCGATTGCGGAGAATGCAAAGAGCAGCGCGATGCACAGCAGATGCCTCATTGATAGCGATTGTAATAGCTGAGGCTGGGTGAAGTTTCGTCCTCTAGAGGGTGACGACGTTCAGACCTGGGATGCGCTGAAAGTGCTTCACGTTGAGGCAAGCCACATCGAAGCCGAGATGGAGTGCCGTAGCTCCGATCACAAGGTCCTCGAAGGCGATGATGTTGCTCATTGCGCTCTGCTCGCCCTCGATACGTCCGGCAAGCTGTGCGATCTCGAGTGAGACTGGATGTATGATCGGGTCGCGGTACAGCTCTCAGCGAAGACTCGCCGCCGTTCTCGATCCAGGTCCGTTTTGGCCCGATAAATGCCATGTGTTAGGTGTTCCACGACGCTGATAGCAGAGAGTGCCGTTTCGATTTCGCCGCGCGCCGCCTGCACTGGCCTGAGAACCTGCCTCACGTTTTCCCCACGCCGCTCACCTGCGACGAGAGCACTGGTATCAAGGATCAGTCCCATGCAACAAAGTCACGCGGCATGTGCTTCTGCCAACGCAATAGACTCCGAGATCAGGCGGCCACGCGGTGCAACAGCAGCGCGTAGTATGACGGGAAGAGACGCATCGATCACGACCTCTCCTCGCCCGCACGGACGCGAGCCAGCAGACCAGCGAAGTCACACGTCGCTTCGGCTTCAGAGATATGAATCACAGCCGAATTCAAGATAACCCCCTGCACAGCTAAAGGCGCGCCGTGCGTCTGCGGTTGTATCAGAAGATACGGCCGACCCGAAAGAAGATCCTTGCGCGGCCATTGCTCCCGACCGCGCCAGCGACTTCTATCGGGCCCAATATCGTGTTCATGATGATTCCCCCAAAACCATCCATGGGGAGATTTGGAGGGGTGGGACCATTTGGGATCCTGTACGTCTTGCCTACCTCGTATCCTCCGATCAAATCAATCGTGGTTCCCACGAGGGGCGACAAATTGACAAGCTTCCTGGTATATCCAAGCTGCCCCAGGAAATACTGATTGGTGAGCAATTCGTTGGTATTCCAAGCGACTAAGTACTGCGAACCGCCCAGTGAAAAGGAGGGTATTCCGGTCTTGAAGCCATAGCTGGACCCGCCTGATGCGGTGAAAAAAATCGTCGAAGGATGGTCAGTTAAAGGAAAGAAGGTTTGAGACTGGATCTCGCTGAGCGGGAAGGGGCCAGGCGCGGAAGGCTGAGCATGGAACCCTTTGGTATACATCAGCAGGTCCATACCGGAGTGGGGGCTGACGGCTCGGTCCAAAGTATTCCGGCGGAATTGTACTTTCACATCACCTGTGCCTCCGGAAGTAGTGGGAAAATCAGCGGAGCTCCCTATATCCGGCGATATGTGTTCCCAACCGCCTTCGTATCCCATGCGGAATTCTCCGGTAGTTCCGAATCCGTACCCTACGTCCACACCGCCAAGTGCCCGCCGCCACAGATAAGTTGCAATTAATTCATCGCTGGAATAGAGATTGTAGTTGCTACTGCTGAAGTCTACCCGCGGCGCGATGAACCAATTACTGCTGGGTGTAAATGGATGGTAGTACTCGCTACGGGCGAGATATTGCGAGCCGACGATTACATCATTTCGCCACTCCGACCGAAAGCTGCCGAAATCCAGCCACGTGATTCTGGCTCCGACGCTGAAGAGGACGTTCCTGAAGTCGGAACCGTCAATCAGAAGGTAGGGGCGTACCACGGGCGGCGCGTAGGGCGTTTCTTCCGTCTGTATATGGAGTCCCACTTTGCCGTCGCGTTCAATCATTGAATAACTGACGTTCGAGAATCGGCCCATGCCATAGAGGTTCATCACGTCGTGGTTCAGCGTGGCTGGGTTGACCGGCTGCCCCACGAGCGAGGACATGTGCTCGGAGATATCCTTGGCCATTTGCTCGCTGGTCCCGGTCACTTTGACAAACTCCGGCACAGGCGTGGTCCTTCGCCGGGCATTCCGTTCCGCCAGATATCGCTGCCACTCGGCTTCATCCACAGAAAAGACGGACAGAATCGAAGCCTTGGCTTCAGCCGCGTCATAGCCCGCCTTGATGATGGCTTCATCTTTGTTGTAGTCCATGGTGGAGAAATCGTGTAAGGGCACTGTAAGCAACAGATCGGCCTGCTCCATGGAACGGAGTTGATTGTCGGCAATCATCACGGAGATCGACCGGCCAAGCACCCCGAAGCTGGAGAGGGTTGCATCTGGACTAAGCGGAGCGGTTTCCAGATGGACACCGAGCACCACGTCCGCTCCCATATCCTTTGCAACGCCAATGGGTAGATTGTCCAACAATCCACCGTCGACGAAGAGATGGTCATCCGATCGAACCGGCGTAAAGAGGCCAGGTAGAGACATGGTGGATCTGAGGGCCAGCGAGAAGGAGCCATCGTGGAAAACATGGGCCTTACCGGACACCAGGTCGGTGGCGACACAGGCAAACGGAATAGGGAGGTCAGTGAAACTGTTGATCTCTGAATAGGGCAGGGCGACGTTGTCCAGAATCATCGAGACCTGTTGACCGGAATTGAAGCCGGATGGAAGCTGTATCCCTTTGCGCAGGCCAAATTGCAATGAAGCGGGAATATCGCGAGCGTCCTCCTTGCGACGAAAGGTAAGGTTCTGGAACGGTGTCTGACCCCTGAGGACTTCGTCCCAGTCGATTGTCTCGACGACGTCCTTGACCTCGGCGGGTGATCTTCCGGTGGCGTATACGCCTCCAACCAGGCCTCCCATGCTGGTGCCAGCAACATAGCTCACGGGAATGTGATGTTCTTCCATCCATGCGATTACACCGATGTGAGCGAGTCCCAGTGCTCCACCGCCTTCAAGGACCAGGCCCAACTTGGGGTGTTTTTTGCCGGGTGTCTTTGTGTCAGGAGACGTGGATAAGTTCTGCGGATTGGCGTAACCGGCAGTTAACAGGACGCCAGCGAGCAAAAGGGATGGAAGCGATCTAACTTTCATGAGTGAACCCCCACTTGCCGGTGTGAGCGATCCACCCTACAGGTCGAACGTCAACATGTGCGACGGTCCGACGACACCGCACTTCTGCTCACTGCCCGACGTTCAAGCATACTACTGGAATGTTTTTTATCGGTCGCTATTGCGGTGGTCCGCCTATTTGGACAAGACCTCATTCAAACCCAGCCGCCATCAATCACATAGCTTTGACTTGTGATGGCGCTGCTGTCATCCGCAGCCAGAAAGAGAACCAGTCGAGCCACTTCTTCGGGCTGAATCATTCTTTTCAGGGCTTGATTGCTGAGAATCTCCGCTTTGTACGCCTCGGTAAACCACAGTTGTATCTGACGTTCTGTGAGAATCGCTCCGGGCAGCACCGCATTCACGCGAATGTTGTCGGGTCCGAGCTCATGTGCTAGGGTGCGAGTGAGTCCGACGATAGCGGCCTTTGCCGTGACGTATACGGGCAGCTCGGTGGAAGGAATGATCCAGCTGATCGAGCTCATATTGATGATGGAGCCTCGGCCCGCCTTCTTCATTACCGGGATCACAGCCTGACTGGCGAAGAACTGCTGCTTGAGATTGATGGCCATCGATCGATCCCAATACTCCGGTGTTACATCTTCGATGGAATGACGCGCATCATTTCCCGCGTTATTGACCAGCACGTCTACTGTTTTGAATTCCGCGATGATCTTTTGCAGGCAATCGGCAATAGCGCTCGCGTCAGTCAGATCACAGTGCAGATATAAGGGCCGGACATGGGCATCGGATCCGATCTTCTGAACGAGTTGCTGCGCGGCAACATCCTGAATATCTAAAAACGCTACGCTTGCGCCCTGTTTGGCGAAGTGCTCCACAATTTCTTCGCCGATTCCGCTCGCTCCTCCGGTGATGACGACTATACGGTCGCGCAAGCTGGGATAACAAGCGAACTCTGTCCGCCTATCGGCATTCGCCTGACCGTCTTCGGTCATCCGAGACTCCTTCACGAATAAATCATGATGCACCCTAGCCGACTGGGCATGGAATAACCCGCTGGCTTTGGCGGCCCAAGCCTTCGACACCGAGAGTAATCGTGTTGCCAGGCCGCAGATAAACGGGGGGCTTCTGTCCAAGACCTACGCCGGGAGGCGTGCCGGTGGAGATAATATCGCCAGGCTGGAGGCTCATGAAGCGACTGAGATAGCTGATAAGGTAAGCCACGCTGAAAACCATAGTGCACGTCGTACCGTTCTGGTACCGATGGCCATCCACATCGAGCCACATGTCGAGGATTTGAGGATCGAGCACCTCATCGGTAGTAACCAGCCATGGACCGATAGGACCGAATGTATCCGCGCTCTTTCCCTTCACCCACTGACCGGTGCCCTCAAGCTGAAAGGCCCGTTCGGAGAGATCGTTGACAACGCAGTATCCGGCCACGTGGGAAAGCGCGTCTTCTTGAGAAACATACTTCGCTTCAGTTCCGATGACAACACCAAGCTCAACCTCCCAGTCCGATTTCGTCGACCCGCGTGGAATGATGACGTCATCGTAGGGACCACTGATGGCTGACGTTGCCTTCATGAATACGATCGGCTCGGCAGGTACCGGCGCCCCCGATTCGGCAGCGTGATCGGAGTAGTTGAGACCAATGCAGATGAACTTTCCAACACCGGAGACGCAGGGACCGAGACGGGGATTGGCAGGGACGACGGGGAGGGTGCTGTGATCGATCTGGCGGAGACGGTTGAGTGACTGCGGCGAGAGAGATGGACCGGAGATGTCGGGAAGGATGGCGGAGAGATCGCGAATCTGTCCGGTGGAATCGAGGATGCCGGGGCGCTCTGCACCTGCATCTCCGTAGCGAAGTAGTTTCATGCTTGTTCCTCAGTGACGGTCAACGTTATTGTGTTCACGCCGCCGGCGTATTTTAATGATTGAGGGCAGGGTGCTTGACCCTCACTACAGCAAGGTGACGTGGTAACCACAGACTTTGGTCGGCAGCGAGAATCCGCGTCCGTCCCAGCCTGGTGCCGGGCAGCTTCGAAATCATCGTCGTCAGCCGGTAAAAAAACTGCCGCTTATTTCGCGGCAGTTTTTTCCAAATGCCCTCCGAAGGCGAAGCGCATCGCGGACAGAACTTTGTTGGCGTAGTCCGCTTCGCCACGCGAGCTGAAGCGCTCGTACAGCGCTGCAGTGAGCACATGCGACGGCACGGCTTCGTCGATGCTGGCCTTGATGGTCCAGCGTCCTTCGCCGGAGTCGGAAACGTGCCCGGAGAATTTGCTGAGCTCCGGGTCCTGAGCCAAGGCGGACGCGGTGAGATCGAGCAGCCAGGAAGAGATGACGCTGCCGCGCCGCCATACCTCGGTTACGTCGGCGAGATTGAAGTCATACTGGTAGTGCTCGGGGTCGCGCAGGGGAGTGGTCTCGGCGTCGACCTCATGATGCCCCTTGCCGACATCGGCGGAACGGATAATGCCGAGGCCTTCGGCGTAGGCGGCCATAATGCCGTATTCGATGCCGTTGTGGACCATCTTGACGAAGTGCCCGCCGCCGCTGGGTCCGCAATGGAGATACCCGGATTCAGAGGTACCGCCGAGCTTTTCGCGTCCCGGTGTGCGCGGTATGTCGCCCACACCTGGAGCGATCGTTTTGAAGATGGGGTCGAGGTGCTGTACTGCCTCCTTCGAACCGCCGATCATCATGCAGTAACCGCGCTCGAGACCCCACACGCCGCCGCTTGTGCCCACGTCAACATACTCAATTCCCTTTCCGGCGAGGTGTTTGGAGCGGCGGATGTCGTCGATGTAGTACGAGTTGCCGCCGTCGATCAAAATGTCGCCCTTTTCGAGATGCGGCTCGATCTCGGCGATGGTCGACTCCACGGCGGCGGCGGGAATCATCAGCCAGATCGCGCGCGGTTTTTCGAGTTTGTTGATCAGATCGGGCAGCGCGGAGGCCCCGACGGCTTTGCTTTTGACCAACTCTTCTACAGATTGCGGCGACCTGTCAAAGACCACACAGTCATGGCCGCCGTGGAGGAGCCGCTTGACCATGTTGGATCCCATACGGCCAAGACCTACCATTCCGAGTTGCATAAAGAATCCTCTTTCGTGAGAGATTGTCAGATCGCATCGGGACAGTTCACTTTTCTAAGACGAAAGCTCACCGCCTCGAATGCCGGAGTCAGTATATGGGATCGAGAATACTCGTGTGTTTACAGCGTTCGCCTTGGAAACACTTTGCCCGAGGAGCGACAGCATGGGGACATACCAACTGTCTTGCCAGAACGGGCTGACGCGACAGCCTCGCCCCAACAGCAACGCGAGCGTTACTTTCAAAGTCCCTTGAATGATTTAAGGTGTATGCAACCCAAACGCGGCTACGCCTGTCGCCGTTCCAACATAGACCTTGCCATTGGCGACCACCGGTGTAATGAACTTGTTATCGGTGAAGCTGTCTCGTCCGTTCGTTGCCTGGTTGCTATTGTAGAGTTCATGGCTCAGGTTGGCCGCATCGTAGGCGTGCAGCACGCCGTTGCCGGAGGAATTCTCGACCGCCCAGACGATTCCATTCTTCGTGCCGTTTGCACTCACACTGGGCGTTGTTCCCGGATAAGCAAAAACGGTGGACGACTGGCTTGACGGGGTTGTCTGCAACCGCGCATTGACCACGTCGAATGCCTTCAGCACATCACTTTGGCCACCGTAGTATACCCTTCCATTGAACCACGCGGGCATGCCCCACTCGCCATGGGGGAGTGCGCGAGGAAGCTGCTGATAAATGTTATTGCTGACGGAGTTGAGTTTGCCCATGTCATTTCGATCGACCACATAGATGGATTCATCTTTCCCCGCGCCCACTGCCAACTGATGCACCTGGCCTGCCGAATCCGTCTGATCGGGCAGCAAGAGCACACCGCCTGATCCCAGGTCCACGTCGGAATCCGACTCCGCCACGATATTCGAGGAGGTGAAATAGTCCGCCACCGCAAGCTTGCCAGTGGCGGTAGCCACCTTTATGAAGGCGTTCCCATAGTCGCCGAGGTTGGGAAATCCATTCGCATCGAGTGTGGCGTCGAAGCCTCCGTTCGCATCCAGGAAATAAATATTGCCGCTCGCGTCGCCGGCCAGTCCCGCTCCGCTCATCCAGATTGACCCTTCAGCCTCCCCAAATCTGCTGCCGCTGCTGCAGTTTGGAGTCAGGTTCAGCACCGATGTCTGTTGGAGTGTCTGCTCGCTATAAGCCATTAGCCAGCCGGTGTACGGATTCTGATCGCAGTGCGATGTCCACCCCAGATAAATCGTGCCGTTCATCAGGAGCAGTCCAACGCGCTCGGCATACTGGCCGGGTAGAAAGGTCTGTATGCTGTTATTGGAGAACAGTCCCCTCCCCGGGTACGTAGCCTGGATCTCGGTCGGTCCTCCACTCAGCTCCGCGCCGGTTGTCAGATCGAGCGCGTGCAGCCGTTGGTGGTAGCTGCCGCCCGAATCCTTCGTCATCCCCACCACAAATATGGCCCCGTGTCCTCCGTATTGCCGGTCAATGACAGGAGTCGAGGTAATGCCAATCTCCGGCGTGATTTGACTGCAGGAGTGATCATCGCTTGGCGTCTCATTCGCACCAAGCACCGATACCTGCCATAACTGGGTCCCCTTGTCCGCGTCGAAGGCGAAGACGCTGTCGTGTTCCGTGACCACATACAGCACATTATGGGTTTGCCCGCTCAGTGTCACTGTCGAGAGATAGAGTGGCGCCCCGTCCACTTTGCCGTCCGTCCCGTAAAAGCCCATCTTGCCGAAACTCGTCGCGTTCACATTGCTGGGCGTCAGCATCGTCTCATCGGCATTCAGCCCGTCGCGAGCATTGTCGTAGTGATAGGTCGTAACATCCACTCCCCTAACGGCCACCACATTCACTGTCAGTGGCAGCGTAGCCGAATGAATGCCGCTTACGCTTGCCGTAGCGGTCAGAGCTCCGGTAGCAGTGGCTGTTGCGACGACGGAAGCTTGGCCGTTCGAGCCGGTCACGACGGGGTTGCTGGAGAACGTGAGGCCGGAGCCGCTGAAGGTGACGACAGAGCCCGGGACGAGCCGGCCATTGGAGTCTTGCACCTGAACCACAAGCGGCAGGGCGAAAGGCGAACCTTTCGTTGTAGTTTGGTACGAACCCGAGCTCACGGTGATGCGTGCGGGAGGACCAAGAATTGTCTGGCCAAGGCTGGCGCTGCTGCCGGAGTCGGTGGCGCTGCCAAGGTACATCGCCGTGATGGTGTATCTGCCCGCACCGAGAGCAGAGTTCGAGTGGCTGGCATGTCCGGTGTCATCGAGTGGAACTGTGGCCTCGACTTTTCCATCGATGCTGAAGACTACCGACCCGGTTGGAATCGAGCTGCCAGTATTCGCTACCACATCGGCGGTGAAAGTGACGGCGACGCCCGTCTTCTGCGGATTGCTATCGGAAACAACGCTTGTCCCGGTGACTCTATTCACAATGAACTTGCTGAAGAAGGCGGTGCATCCGGCGCCTTTATTGACTGCCTGAAAGGAAGCGCCGGCAAGCGGGAAATCGGACGAGCAGGTCGTGCCGGTGAGATAGGCGTTGCCGAAAGCGTCAACGGCAATCCCGTTGCCGGTGTCGCCGTAGTCCACGACGATGCCGGCGCTGCCGCCAAGATAGCTTGAGTAGATCAGCATCGAGCCAGTGGGATCGAGCTTGCTGACAAAGACATTGTCGGTGTAAGCACCGTTAGCGTTGGGCGCATGGTTGACCTTGCGGAAGGCGTCGGGGGTCACCGGGAAGTTTAGGGAAGTCGCATCGCCCGTGACGTAGGCACTGCCAAAGGCGTCGAGGGCGATACCGTTCGCGGAGTCGAACCGACTACCGCCCAGAAAAGTGGAGTAGATAAGTGCGGAACCGCTGGGATTGAACTTGGCTACAAAGGCATTTGCGCCACTCCCACCACCAGATCCAATCATCTTCTGGAACACACCCGGGGTTGTGGGAAAATCCGGCGATTGGGTGAACCCGGTAACGTAAGCATTGCCGGGCGCGTCAAGCGCGATGGAACGCCCTCCATCCCAGTAACTGCCACCGAGGTAAGTGGAGTAGACGAGAGCGGAACCCGTCGGATTGAGCTCGGTGATGACTCCATTGGTGCCGGCAGCACCGTACTTAGGAGTATAAAAAGAACGATTGACCTTCTGATACGCATTCGCGGTCACCGGAAAGTCTCTTGAATAGGCTGTTCCGGTCACATAAGCATCTCCCGCCGGGTCGATGGTTATTCCGCCTGCAGTGTCCGCGTTTATCTCGCGGCCGTCGTCGACTCCGCTCCCTCCGAGGTACGTGGAGTAAATCAGCCCGGAGCCGGTTGAGTTGAACTTCGTGATGAAAAAATTGAACGCTCCACTTCCGGCATTATTGACCTTCTGAAAGGCATTGCTCGTAATGGGAAGATCAGGGGACCCGGTACTTCCAGCGACATAAGCGTTCCCGGCGGCATCAATGGCAATGCCTGCCGGAGTTTCTCCGTAGAATTCGTTGCCATTCTCCGAAAAGCCCCCGCTGCCACCGAAGTAAGTGGAATAGATAAGCGCCGAGCCTGTCGGGTTCAATTTGCTCGCGAATGCATTGTTTCCGACTTCACCAGGACCACCGGGCATACTAGCCTTGTTTACCTTTTGATAGGCGTTGCTGGTAACAGGGAAGTTATACGCGGAGGTGTACCCCGTAACATAGGCATCTCCAGCGGCGTCGATAGCAATGCCTGTAGCAACATCGCCGGCATAAGTGCCAGGGGCCTCGTCTTGGGTCGTGCCACCAAGATATGTTGAATACACAAGCGCAGAGCCCTTCGAATTGAACTTCGTGACGAAGACATTATTCAGGTAGAATCCGTTATTAAAATGCTTGCCATTATTCACCTTCTGGAGAGCGCCGGACGTGACCGGGAAATCGGCCGATTGGGTGCCCCCGACGACGTAGGCATCTCCAGCGGAATCGACGGCGATGGCGTTGCCGGTGTCTCCACCAGTTCCGCCGAGATAGGTCGAGTAGGCGAGAGCCGGATCGATCACCAGTGTGCGGGCGTGATCGTAACTTCCCAGCCTAAAGCCGATGTTATTCCGCGCCAGAATCTGGAAGCGGCCCTCCACCGGCTCGCGAAGCCCGTTCCTCAGCTGGTAGACCGCCGGTTTGTGGAAGGCGATCTCCCCATTCTTTGCGACGATGGCCAGATCGCCACCGGGAGTCAGGCGAAGTCTGTGTGCCCCAGCGAAGTGGAGGCGCAGCGGTTTGGGATCGGCATGGGGGGCGAGGATAAAGTCGTACTCCAACTGGCGCTGGTTGCCGTAGTAGACCAAATCGATGCCGGGATAGACATCCTCGTACCTGACCTTGGCGAAGGTCGGCACACTCGCGTGCCACTTAGCCGGGTTCTGGCCAATGAAGTAATTCGCGGTGCCCTGTAGTTGTTCCGCACCGGTGACGCGAAGATTGGGCCTGGCTCCAGCTAACTCCATTCGAATTACATCTGTCTTAAAGGACTTAGCCCCGGACAGCGGCGTCTTCTGACTGAGCCCGGATGGGTTGAGTCTGTTGCTGGAAGAGGGCTCATCCATCGAAAGCGCCAGCACTGCAGAGGAATCGGTGAGGAAAAGAGAGTAGCGGTTGCCGCGGGAGAGGAACTTAACCCGCGAATCCGTCTGTCCCCGGTTTGGCTCGAAGCTGAGCGGGAGTCTGCCATAGGCCGCTGCAAGGGACGGCTGGGAGGCCGGCCCGTAAGAGACAGGAGCAGGGTTTGAGGTCTGGGCCGTTGCTGTGGTCATAATGGCAAAGGGAAGCAGACAGACCGTGAGAAACTGGGTGAGAAAGAATCGACTCTTCATAAACGCTCCGAATGGGCGCAGATGACAGGGGGAAAGTATCCCACGGCTGAAGAGGATTGCAAAAACCCGGCTGCGTGAGGTCAGCAGACTGTACAGAAGTGTCCCACCGGCGTCGGAGCTAGTCAACCACCAGCGCATTAAAATGATGGGCGCATTGGATCCCATCCGGCCAAGATCCGGCTGGAAACAGGGTCACCTTGCATTGGGAAGCAGTCCCTGTTCGACAAGCACTGGTGGCCTGCGGTGATGGGTGATCTGCTCATAGGCATATGCCCAACCCAACAGGTCGCCGTCTCTCCACGGCCGAGCTGACAGTTCCAAGCCGAATGGGAGACCGTCGGCGTAGAATCCGCCCGGAACGACCACGGCCGGAACTCCGATCATGTTGACCCAACTGGTATCACTGTGGGGGCCATCACTGATGCGTCCGTTCTGCGGCATGGTTTCATCGGGCGGGGGCATCTGGGCCGCAGGGTAGACAAGCCCATCGAGATGCAGCCGTTCGAGTGCTTCGTTGTATGCGTCGAGCGCCTTCCGTCGGGGAATGAGGACGTTAGCTTCCGCCTGAGGATCGTTCTCAAACCCTGTCTGGACCACGTAATGCCGATCGTTTCCCGCTGCACCATCCACGCCGCCGATAATCGTGTGCGGCAAGAGCGATCCGACGGCCTTCTCGTACTCCTCGACCGAGTGGTATTGAGCCGGGCCATACTCGGCGAGGAACTTTTCTGTTCCTGCACGGACATAAGACATTGTGCTGACATGAGCCACAGTCTCCGCAAAGCTGATGGGGAGGATCGAATCGTCGAAGATGACGGTTGCACCCGCGGCGCGCAGCCCTTCTATCGCCTTCAGGAATGCGTCGCTCGTTTCCGGCCGCAGCGGAACACGAGCGGCGGCAATATCTGCTGAAGCCTGGCTCGCCGACTCTGTCGGGGGGACGCCCTGGAACGGTACTCCTGCTCCCTGGAGGATGAATGCGGGTACGCCGAAGCGTTTGCCCTTGAGCGCGTCGGCTCTGAGGTATTTCGTATATGGGCCCGGCTGAGCCTTGGCGGCAGACCCTTGCGTGCGGGGATCCATGGGGTCTTCCCCGGCCATAACGTCAAGAGCTATGACGGCGTCGGTCACAGTACGGGTTATCGGTCCGGTGTTGTCGAGCAGCCAGTCGAGCGGCGCGATGCCACCGATACTCACCAGGCCGCGCGTCGGGAAGACTCCCACCACAGAGCTGGTGGCAGCCGGCATCCGGATCGAGTTGCCCGTGTCGGTTCCGTTGCCGAGCACAGCGAAATTTGAAGTAATTGCGGTGACAGTTCCTCCGGAAGAGCCTCCAGGGCTAAAGCGTACGTCATAAGCATTTCCAGTGCGCCCATAGGCAGTACTGCGATTGGTATCGCTCGCCGCAAAGTCCGGCATGTTCGTTTGCCCGAGGATGACAGCTCCGGCTGCACGCAGCTTTGCGACGATGGTCGCATCCTTGGGCGCGACGAGCTCGTGTCCTGGAATCAGGTAGCCCTGCCATCCATCCGTAGTGACCAGCCCCTTGACCGAGGTGTTCGCCTTCAGAACGATCGGAACGCCCCACATAGGGCCGCGGCTGAAACTGCTGCCACCCTCCGCTGCTTCCCTGTCCTCGCGCGCAGCCGTTGCCAACGCACCATAAACATCAAGGTTCTGCACCGCGCGATAGATCCCGTTGTATTTCGCAATCCGCGTTATGTACCAGCGCACGACGTCGGTAACGGTGTACTTATGGCTGCGGTATAGCTCTTCCAGCTGAGGGATGGTGACCTCCATCAGGTCGCGATTCATGGCTTCCTGTGAAGCGCCATTTATTGCTGATGGAGGGGCGGTCTGCGCTTCAGACGAGCCAGATCCCAAGACGGTAAGTACAACAAGTAAGAAACTGGCCCGCATCTTCATGAAGTCCCCTGAATGAATGAATAAATTGTGATTTCTATAGGAACACACGGCCAGCGCGCAGGCTATGACTGAACAGAACGCATCTGAAACACGCAGAGCTTTGATATCTATTTAGATAATAATAAATTTGTTAACTTTGACTTCTTTCACTTTCGACCTACAATGATCCCGGTTCGGCTTGAGGCAAAGTCGATCATCCGTCACCTGGATTGGATTGATATTACCTTCACAAAGAAACTGTGACCGCGATTCGATTGAGATACTGACCCTCTTTGGAATGTGCGCATCGGGGCGTTTTAAATTCTCTTCGCCGAGCGAATCGCACAAACCCTGCAGCCCTGGCTTAGTCGTTAGCTAACACATATATAAGTGTTGACTGATGGCATTTCCGGTGGTATTGGTTTAATCCCCCAGAATTCTCGATCAGCCGTCGAATGTATCAACGTTCGCTTGTCGGTTCCTTAACTTTAAGTATTTCCGGAGATCAGAAATGGCGCGCCGAGATTATGTTCCTTCACGCAGTCGTATGCTGTGGACTGTTTTCTGCCTCATGCTATGCAGTCTCGGTTTTTTGGGCAACGCCTGGGGGACGACGATCCCTGTTACGACCACGGCGGACAGTGGAACCGGCTCACTGCGCGACGCAATTACAACGGCCAACGCCAATGCCGGCGACATTATTAACATTACGGCGACCGGGACCATCACCCTGCTCAGCCCTCTTCCAGCGATCACCGCCGACATGACCATAACCGGGCCGGGCGCAGCCAGCCTGACGGTTTCCGGGAACAACTCTGCTACGGTCGGCACGATCTTCACGATCGAGACCGGAGTAACGGCCTCGATATCAGGGCTGACGATCGCGAATGGCAAATCCACCGACGGCGCGGGCATTGCGAATGCAGGCACGCTTAGCGTGAGCGATTGCGTCATTTCGGACAACCAGGCCAGCGCTGGTGGCACCATCTCTAGCAGCGGTTCGTTGACCGTGGTTGGCAGTACCGTTTCCGGCAATTCCGGCGGCCAAGGTGGCGGTATCAGAATTTCCGGAGGCACTGCGACGATAACTAACAATACCTTCTCCGGTAACTCCGCCAGTGGCGAAGGCGGCGGCATCTACGTTGGATCCGGCACGGTGACGGTGACAAACAGCACCCTCTCCGGTAATTCCGCAGTGGGCGGGGGAGGCGGTATCGACGTTGCTGGTGGCACATTGACGGTCACCAACACCATCGTGGCTGGCAATAACGGCAACGGAGCAGGCGACGACATTTTGGGCACCTTTACCGACGGCGGCGGTAACGTCGTCAGCCCCTCCACCCCCATTAATCTTGCTCCGTTGGCCAACTATGGCGGACCAACCCAGACCATGCTGCCAGCGCCCAACAGCCCGGCTATCTGCGCGGGAACAGCCAACAGTTTGACCACTGACCAGCGCGGTTTCACGATAGGTTCCGGCTATTGCACCTCCGGCAAGATTGACTCGGGCGCGGTGCAGACCAAATACACGGCGATCCAGTTTACCAATCCCAACACAGGCATCGGTGGCTACGCCGGTGCCGTGAGCAGCGCTGTCGCCTTCCCGGCAGCCCCAATCGTTTCTGTAACGGAGAATGGCCTGAATCAAGGCGGCATGCCGGTGACACTGACTTCCGATGCGACGGGCGCGACCGGACTGGGACCGGTGACGACCGTAGCCGGAACCGGCGCGACCTTCGACAACATCAAGGTACCCGAAGCGGGCAGCTTCACGCTCAGCGCGACCCTGACCCCGGGCACCGCAACTCTCAATACCTCCGCAAATCTCAAGATTGTTTCGATCACGTTGTCTCCATCCACCCTTGCGGGTGCGACCGTGAACCGGCCATACACCGTGACGTTTTCTGCTTCCGGGGGCTCAACATCGACCTTCACATTCACCCTTACGGGCACTCCCCCACCGGGAATTACCTTCAATGCGGGTACGGCAACGTTGGCTGGCACGCCGACGGCGACGGGAAGCGCCAGCCTCACGGTTACTGCGACTGACAGCAATGGATTTACCGGTACCCAGAACTACACACTGACAGTGAACCCTGCGGTGACGGCGACGCTGGCCGTAGCTAGCAAGGTACTGACGGCAAACCACGCGACAACGTCGTTCACACCGGTGACGAGCTCCGGCGGCACGACACCACTGACCTACAGCATCTCTCCGGCTCTTCCTGCGGGCCTGAGCATAAGCTCTGCCACAGGCGCGATCACCGGAACACCCACGGCGGTCAGCGCGCCGATAAGCTATGCGGTGACGGTCACGGACGTCAACGGTTCGACGGCGACGGCGAATTTCGCTCTGACAGTGAATAGCGCGGTTACGGCGACGCTGGCCGTACCTACCAAGATGCTCACGGCAAACCAAATGGCGTCATTCACGCCGGTTACGGGGTCCGGCGGCACGACACCGCTGACCTACAGCATCTCTCCGACTCTGCCTGCGGGCCTGGCCCTGAATTCATCCACAGGAGCGATTACCGGCACGCCC
>Ga0206959_10134_pt1 | contig 21622 bp, 14 predicted proteins | sample Alteio_BWOrgHeat_31_FD_152971 | JGI IMG/M metagenome (GOLD analysis project Ga0206959, IMG submission 152971) | Enriched cells from forest soil in Barre Woods Harvard Forest LTER site, Petersham, Massachusetts, United States -... | ecosystem: Environmental > Terrestrial > Soil > Temperate forest >...
CCACGCTAATGAGTCTCACAACATTTATTGCAGCAAACCGCGTGCCAAAAAACAAACGCTCAAACAAAAGGGGCAAGGGCCGGATCTGAACCCGTGCCCCGCCCTGGGCGCCCATGAGAATCAGTCGGCTAGTTGCCCGTCGCAACAGCCACTGGGATCTCAACGACCGCCGTTTACCGCCACGGTTCCCGGTGCGGCTGGATTGTAACCACGTTGTTCCTGCTGCGGACCCCAATCAGTTCGCACCCATCGTCACAGGAAAACCGGAGCGCCGTTACGCTGGTGCCGGGGGCCTGATTGGAAATGCCCAGGACGACCGCGGCCTTGAGAGTTTCCGTGTTCCAGATCCGGATCATCCCGTTGACCCCCGGCGAAGTTACGAGCCACTTCGTACGAACCGGCCGGCAGAGTTCTTCCCGCGGTATGGAAAGCGAACGGGATTTGCGCCGTCGACGTTTCGGTCGCGCCGTAGGCCATCGTTCCAAGGGCTGCCGCACTCACCGCGATTATCATCAGTCTGTTTGCGATCTTCATTTTCGGGCTCCTTTTTCTGCGCTCTCTGTTCCAGCCACGCCCCCTTTAATGCATGTGGCGAGCCATGCCTCCGCGAATCGCAAAGTCTTGAAAATGCGGCAGACACCCCACATCTCACCGCTTCTGATGAACCCTTCGGTTCACGCCTGCGAACCGAACGGTTTAAACTCACCACATGCCGGAAGCCAGCACGCAAACCGCGTCTCAGGACACCGTGCAGGCCACTCTCCTCCGGGCCTCGGCGATGCAGCACTTGTTCCGCGCGCTCATCGCGGTTGAATCGGCCGGGCAGATGCCCGCCGTCGAACTACCCCTCGTGCGGCTCATTAACGATGTCACCGGTACCGATGGCGGTTTCATTCTGCTGGCGCCGGCAGGCGAGCCGCTCATAGAGTTAACCCGCGAACGTGGTCATCTGCTGCTGGAGCAGGCCGTCCGGCGCGCCTGCGCCGAAGGAATCGTCCGCGAAGGCGAAATTTACCGCTGGGCCCATCTATCTGCGTGGAAAAATCGATGGTGCAATCTGCATGCTGGGGCAGGATTGCTCTGCCGTGCTCGCCGCCATCCTGACTCTCGCCTCCAGCGGGCTGGAGAGCGCCCACGAATTTGAAGCGCTGAAGATCAAGAACGCGCAACTGAAGTCGGAAGTCGCGGGTGGCAACACCGGCATCATCGGCGAGAGTCCCCGTATCCGGCAGCTCAAAACTCTCATCGGTCGCGTCGCGCCGCAGGAAGCCACCGTGCTCATCCTCGGCGAAAGCGGAACAGGCAAGGAACTCGTCGCCCGCGCCGTTCACACGGGTAGCCTCCACGCCCATCGGCCGTTCGTCGCCATCAATTACGCAGCCCTCAGCGACACGCTGCTCGAAAGCGAGCTGTACGGTCATGAGCGCGGCGTTTTCACCGGTGCCGTCACGCAGAAAATAGGACGGCTCGAAATAGCCGAAGGCGGCAGCGTTTTTCTCGATGATGTAGGTGAACTCACGCCCGGCCTGCAGGTAAAACTATTGCGTGTACTCCAGGAGCGCAACTTCGAACGTGTCGGCTGCACGGTCGCGATCCCCCTCAATATCCGTCTCATCGCCGCCACCAACCGCGATCTCACCGCCGCGGGATTCCGCCTCGATCTGTATCACCGCCTCAATGTAGTGTCACTGCACACGCCGCCGCTCCGCGAGTGAACGGATGACATTCCACTACTGGCCCGCTCGTTTCTCGAAGTCTCCGCCGCACGCTGCCAACGCCGCGTTGCGGGCTTCGCGCCCGAAACCTCGACAATTTTGCTGCGCTATTCCTGGCCCGGCAACGTCCGCGAGCTGCAAAATGCCATCGAGCACGCCGTGATCCTCGGAACCTCCGACTGGATTCTCCCCGAAGACCTGCCAGAGACTGTTGTTCAGGAAATCGCTCCAGCCGATTTGGCCAGTGCCTACCAGCCGGCAATCGGCGAAACTCGCCGCGATTGTATCGTACGCGGGTGGCGATCACGCAGAAGCTGCCCGCATTCTCGGCAGACACCCCAATTCGCTCCGCCGCCTCATCCGCCACCTTGGGCTTCGGCAAAACCTGCGCTGAAACCTGATGTTCGACCGCCGCATTTCAGCGAAACGGGTATCATATCGGCTACGGCATTTCCGCTATGAACAAACCCGCTCGCTTCATCCTGTCGATAACTCTCGCCGCCGCGGCCGTAGCAATCCTCGTCGCCCAGGCGCCTCCCCGGTCCGCGCCCGCCTTTACCGCCGCGCAAGCACAGGCCGGTCAAGGCGTCTACGATCAAAACTGTGGCGGCTGTCACGGGGCAAACTTTCAGGGTTCCGGCGACGCGCCTGCTCTCTCCGGTGGAACCTTCCTCCTCCAATGGCGCAACCGTATGGTCAGTGAGCTTTTCGGACACATCCTGCAAACCATGCCGCCCAACGCTCCCGGCTCCCTCTCCGAAGCTGCGGCTCTCAATGTCACCGCGTATATCCTCCAGCGCAACGGGGCCCAACCCGGCCCGCAAGCCCTAACCGCAGCCGCGGCCATGCAAGTCGGCAGCATCGCCACTGGCCAGGCTCCTCCGGCGAACGCCGCCACAGCAGCCGGCGGCGGACGCGCTGGCCGCGGACCCGCCCCCGTCGCACGCGGCGCCGGCGCCTCCACCACACGCGGTGTCTCGGTCGAAGGCGAAGTCAAAAACTACGTCCCCGTCACTGCGGAAATGCTGAAGAACCCGCCGGCATCAGACTGGCTCATATTCGGCCGCAATTACCAGCGCCACAGCTACAGCCCCCTCAACCAAATCACGAAGGACAACGTGAAGAACCTCCAGTTGAAGTGGACCTGGGCGATCAACGATTCCGGCGCCAACCAAACCACGCCCATTGTCCATAACGGCGTCATCTATATCGCCAGTCCCAGCAACATCGTCCAGGCCCTCGACGGCAAGACGGGCGATCTGATCTGGGAAACCCGCGTCGGCCCCGACCAGGCACCCGGCTACGGCGGCATCCGCGCCATGGCTATCGCCGAAGACAAGATCTTCCTCCCCGCCAGCAACGCTCACATCGTGGCCCTCGATGCCCGCAACGGAAAAATTCTCTGGGACACTCCGCAATCCGATAAACCTCGCGCTAATACCTCCGGCGCCATCGTCATTGGTGACAAAGTCCTCACCGGCCTCACCAACTGCGACCGCTTCGATGGCGAAGGTTGCTACATTTCTGCCTACGATATTCACACCGGTAAGCAACTCTGGCGTTTTTACACTATCCCGCGCGAAGGCCAACCCGGCAGCGAAACCTGGAATAACCTACCAATGAACAACCGCGCCGGCGCTGAAACCTGGATCACCGGCAGCTACGACCCGGACCTCAATCTCACCTATTGGGGTGTTGCCCAGTCCAAGCCCTGGAACTTCCTCAGCCGTCACACCACGCCTTACGACAAGACTCTCTACGCCAACTCCACCGTCGCCCTCAATCCCGACACCGGCAAACTCAGCTGGTACTTCCAGCACATCCCCGGCGAGTCGTTCGATCTCGATGAAGTGTTCGAGCGCATCCTCGTCGATATTGGCGATCAGAAAGTATCCTTCAACGCCGGCAAGACCGGCCTGCTCTGGAAGCTTGACCGCCGCACCGGCAAATACCTGGGCGGTAAGCAAATGGTGATGCAGAACGTCTGGGAGTCCTTCGACTTCGCCACCGGCACACCGAAATACCGCACCGATCTTCTGGAAATGCAGGTCGGCAAACCCGTCAACGTTTGCCCTTCGACTGAAGGCGGCCACAACTGGCAGGCGATGAGCTACAACCAGCCCTCGGGCCTTCTTATCGCCCCGCTCAGCCAGTCCTGTATGAACTTCACCGCGCGCGAAGTCGATTTCTCCGGCAGTGGTGGCGGCATCGGCGCCGACCGTACCTTTGCCCCGATGCCCGGCAGCAACGGCAATATGGGTAAGCTCGCCGCCTACGACGTGAAGACGATGAACGAAGTCTGGAAGTACGAACAACGCGGCCCGTTCCTTACCGCCGCTCTGTCGACGGCCGGCGGCTGGGTCCTCGTGGGCGACGTGAACCGCTACGTTCACATCCTCGACGTCGCCACCGGCAAAGTGCTCTGGGAAACTCGCCTCGGTACGTCCGCCCAGGGCTTCCCCGTCACCTATAGCGTCGACGGCAAACAATACATCGCCGTAATGGCCGGCCTCGGAGGCGGCAGCCCAAGACAGGCGCCAACCGCGCTTGCGCCGGAAATCAAATTCCCCCAAAACGGTCAGGCCTTATACGTCTTTGCGTTGCCTCAATGAAAACCGAATTTCCGTAATAACTCTGAAAAGTGATAAACTGACCGCCGATGGCAAACAATCCTGTCACTCCCTCCGCACGCCGTTCCTTCCTGAACCGCCTGAATGCCGGTGCCGCGGCTATTGCCGGGCTGGCCCTCGGACGTGCCGCGCAGGCGCAGTCCAGGCCCGCGGCGAAATTTGAACCCACCCGTTACGACAAGGACGACTGGCTTGAGATTCCCAGCAAGAATCGTTTCCTGCTCGACACCAACAAAGCCGAAGGCGTCGGGAACGCTTTGCTCTGGGGTGCGAACTACATCCGCACCAGCCAGACCGAATACGGTCTCCAGCCTTCTGATCTCGCCTTCATCATCGTCGTCCGCCACCGCTCCGTATCCTTCGGCTACAACGATGCGATGTGGGCGAAATACGGCGAAGCCATCTCGAAGCAGTTGAATTTCGTCGACCCGAAAACCAAAGAAGCTCCGAAGACCAATGTCTTCAACTACGGCGAAGAAGGCAGCCCGCGCGGCAACTTTGAAAGCATGTCTAAATCGGGCATCCATGTCGCCGTTTGCGCCACTGCCACACGCGGCATGGCTACCTCGCTCGCCAAAGCCACAAATCAGGATGTGGAAGCCGTATTCAAAGAACTCACTTCCAACCTGGTAAAAGGCGGACGGATGGTCCCGGCTGGCATTATGACTGTCGCGCGAGCAATTGAACACGGCTACGCGGCCGTCGCGACCTCGTAGCGTACGCAATTTACTGCGGCCGCATCCAAATATCGTCCAGAACATTCACCGAGTTGTTGTACGTCTGTCCCCCAACGGTAAGCCGCACCATATAGCTCCCTGGCTCAACCAGCGTTCCCAACTGCAGCGCCTGCCCGAAACCCCCATTAGGTCCGGGCCGTTGCGGAACGAACGGAATTCCTCGAGGCAGCGGCGGTCTTGTGCCTTCTGGATTTCCCCCTCCGCCCTGTCCCCCACGCCCAGCCGGAGGAGGCTGCGGCGCCGGACCCCGCATGTCCCACTGGAACCGGTTCATCCCCGCCTGTAGATTGATGTCCATCGTACTTACAACGCGGTCGTTCTGCAGAAACTCCACTTTCCCTGCGCCGGCCGCGGTCTTCGTCAGAATCCCGATCGCCGTTCCACCTTGCGGATTCTCGCCCGCGAACTGACGATTCGTATAACGCCGCAGCGCCTGCGGATCATTCTTCCAAAGCACCGCTGGCCGCGGGTCGAACAATGTAATATCCCGGTTCGTCGTCTTCATCTGTTCCAGCGGCGTGATGTCATCGCAAATCCAGATCGATCGTCCGTGAGTGGCGATGATCAGGTCGCGATCGCGAGGATGAATCAAAATGTCATCCACCCGCACACTGGGCATTCCGGTCATAAACTTCTTCCATTCCTTCCCGCCATCCAGCGAAACAAACAGCGCGAACTCCGTCCCTGCAAACAGCAAATTCGAATTGTCGTAATCTTCGCGTATCGCGTTGATGTTCCCTTTAACCGGAAGATTGCCAACCACGCTGGTCCAGGTCTTCCCGTAATCGGTCGTCTTGAAAAGATACGGCTTCCAGTCGTCGTTACGGTGGTTGTCGAATGCCACATACGCTGTCGCCGGGTCGAAGTGCGAGGGTTCGATGCGCGCCACTTGTATATAGCCCCTCGGCAGTCCGCGCACATTGGGCGCGACATTGGTAAAATTGTCGCCGCCATCCAGACTTACCTGGACATTCCCGTCGTCAGTCCCCACCCAGATGACGCCAGGACGCGACGGCGATTCCCGCACCTGAGTGGCAAGTGAACTCGACGAATACCCATCGTGCTTCTCCGCCATCGGCTTGTCGCCGGCGACGTTCATAATCGGCATCTCAGCCGACCAGCGATCTACCTTCTTCGTAAGATCCTGACTGCCGATCGTCCAGGAATCGCCCTGCGTGCCGGTTTTGAGAAAATACTGCGCCGCCATGTACAGAATCGAAGGATTGTGCGGAGAAATTTCAAACGGCGCATCCCAGTAGAAACGGAGCGGCTCCAGGCCATCCCGTAAATTAACGATATTCGTGGGACCGCCCCGCCCACCTCCTCCACCAGCTGCCCCTGGATCTGCGGGGTCGACCGGCGGATTCCCCGCTCGGCCTGGCCCTGCATTCGGCCGAATACTCTTCTGCATCCCGGTTCGCAGGTCATGCCGCAAAATATTCGCATCCTGCGACTCCGCATAAATAATGGCCCAGTCCGTCGGATCCTGACGTGTATACATCCCGTCTCCGCCAGTCACGGTGAACCAGTCAGTATTGACCGGGCCATTATTGTTTCGCAGTGCGCTCGGTCCGCACCACGAATTGTTATCCTGCAGGCCGCCGCAAACGTAATAGGGCCGCCGGTTGTCCGCCGATACCTGATAGAACTGCCCAACCGCTATATCGTTGTGATAGTCCCAGGTAAACCCGCCATCGTTCGAAGAATCGATCCCGCCATCGTGCCCGATGAACACCACCCGCGGATCTTTCGGATTGATCCACAGTGCATGATAATCGGTGTGCGACCCGGTCAGTGGCTTCCAGGTCTTTCCGCCATCCAGGGACATCTGCCCCGGGTTCCCGCCCACCATAAGCTTCTGGTCATTCGCCGGGTCCACCCGGATCTGGCTGAAATAGGTCGGACGCTGGTTCTCATTGCTTCTGAACTGCCAGGTCTGACCGCCATCGTCAGAGCGGAAAACGCCGCTCTTGTTCGGATCGGGCGGAGGCTGTTGACCGCGTCCTCCACCACCACCTCCGCCGCGTCCGCCGCGCGCCGGACCGCCTTCCGCCGTCGTTCCCCCGCCAGTCCCTGCGCTCGCGCCGACTTCTACCTGCGCATAAATGGTTGTCGGTTTCGCCCGGAAAATCGAAATCGCGATGCGCCCCGTAATCCCGTCCGGCGCCTTCGGCCAACCCGGACCCTCCAGCTTCGTCCAGGTGGCCCCGGCGTCCGTGGTCTTCCAGAGTGCGCTGTTCGGGCCGCCCCCGTTGTACCCCATCCAGGTGCGTCGCCGCATCAATGAAGCGGCGTAGAGAATCTTCGGATTCGAGGGATCGATTGCTACGTCCGTAAAGCCGGTGTCGGGGTCGATGTACTTTGACTTTTTCCACGTGGCGCCGCCATCGGTGGATTTATACAGCCCGCGTTCTGCATTCGGCCCGAACAAATGCCCCATCGCCGCGACGTAGACGATCTTTGGATCCGTCGGATCCACCACAATGCGCGCAATGCTCTGCGTGTCTTCCAGTCCGAGATGCTTCCACGTCTTCCCTCCGTCCGTCGTGCCGCGCACGCCGTCGCCTATGGAAGAACTCTGCCGGTTGTTGGCCTCGCCCATACCGGCATAAACCACATCGGGGTCTGACGGCGCGATCGCCACCGCCCCAATCGATTCATTCGGCATCTCATCGAACTGTGATTTCCAATGAAGCCCGCCGTCGCTCGACTTCCACAGCCCGCCGGTGGCAAATCCGGCGTAGATGATCATCGGGTCCTTCTCAGAGCCCGCAATATCATCCACGCGGCCCATCATAATCGCAGGCCCGATGGACCGGAATTCGAATCCGCGCAGCAGCGGATCGGTCGAAGCATTTACCGGCGGGGGAGTGGGAGGCGCGGCAGTTCTCTGCGCCCATAGGGCGGCAACAGCGATGACGAGGACACCAATGGTTGTGGAGACGCGAATCTGCATGGTGTCATGCAAATTACCACAAAAAATCCGCGTGTTTCCGAGCCGCGACCGTCAGGGAGTGGGCTTTGCTTTTACCTTCAGCCCTTCTTCTGCGTCGAATCTTTCGGACCGGCCCAGCCACTGATCTGCAAATTGAACCCGTCCGGATCATCCACATGCCAGCTCGAATAATTCGGACCGCCATTGGTATCGGGCCGTGCATTTTCCGCCAGCAGCTTCCGCCGCATCAACTCATCTTTAACCTGATCCGTGTCCCAGCTGTAAATGCGATACGAAAGGTGATCCACCAGCGACGTCACCGGCTTCCTGGGCGCGCGTCCACCCGGTGCAGTTTGCGTTGCCGCTGCCGCTGCCGGAGGCGCCGCAGCCGCCCCACCCTGAGGCCGGAAATGGTTGCGCGCCAGAAGCATATTGTTACCGAACCACAACTCACACTGCGTCTTGCCGTTGTCGTTCTTTACTTCCATACCCATCAGGTCCGCATAAAAATCGCGAGTGACACGATAGTCATTCACCTGATAGGAAATATGATCCAGCTCGACAGTCTTAAACGCCGGCCCCTTGGGGATCGCCGCAGCCCCGGTAGCCTGTGCTTCCGCCGTCCCGGTTATGGCCGCCGCCGCACTGGCCGCAATGGCCAGATTCTCAATCAGCTGACGCCGATTCATGAAGCCGCTCTCAAAGTCCTGCAGCAGCTTGGCGATAATGTGTCTCATAAAGTTCGTCTCCTCGGTCCAATCCCCGGTCCGAACTATTATGCCTTAGCAGCACAGGCACTCGTGCGTGCCGCGTCGAGTCTCTACTCGACGCCCCGCCGCAACCGAAGAATCAGCCGCATCACCCGATTCTCGATGTCATCGCGCGTTGTCCGATAGACTTCCCGTTTTTGCCGGTAAGGGTCTTTAACGTCCCACACCAGCAATTCGTGCGGCGGAACACCGGGGAGCGGCAAACCCGACATGTTCACGACAATATCGAACGGTCGCGTCTTCCCAGGCGCGTAGAAACGCGGAACATGAGCCGAGATATCGATCCCCTTCTCCGCCATAATCTCCACCGTCTCACCCACGATGGAAGTAAGAGGAGCGAGGCCGGCACTGGAAGCCGTCAGCACATCTGACCCGTAATGGCGTGCAAACCCCTCCGCCATAGGACTGCGGCAGACATTGCCGATACAGACAAACTGCACCCGCTTTAAAGCTTGTTCAGGAATAACTCGTGAATCCTTTTGTCGTTGGTCAGCTCAGGGTGGAACGTGGAAACCAGATGGCGGCCCTGCTCGGCAAGCACCGGGTCACCATGATAACGGGCCAGGACTTTTACTTCCGGCCCGGTGGAACGGATGATAGGCGCGCGAATGAAGATGGCTTCCATACGATCAGCCCCGGAGCGCCGACGGAATTCAAGCTCCGGAATAATCGCCGCGACCCGGCTATCGATCTGACGTCCGTACGCGTTCCGTTCCACCGTGATGTCCATCATGGAAAAGCATTCCTGGTCCGGGTGAGAAACTTTGGACGCCATGAGGATCGCGCCCGCGCAGGTCCCAAAGACCGGCTTCGTTTTTCCGAACTCTATAAACGCTTCTTTCAGGTGCATCAAATCCAGCAGCTTGAGCATGGTTGTACTCTCGCCGCCGGGAATGATCAGACCATCGAGGGTCTGCATTTCTTCCGCGGTGCGAACTTCCACCGCGTCGGCGCCCATTGCGTTGAGCGCCTTCATATGGGCCTGGTAGTCCCCCTGTAACGCGAGGACCCCGACCCGCTTACCAGCCACGGGTTTGCATCAGCTCGGATTCGGGGAGCTTGGAAATATCCAGGCCGGCCATGCCGATGCCCAGGTCTTCAGAAGCTTCCAGAAGCTTCTGCGGGTCCTTATAGTAAGTGGTCGCCTTGACGATGGCCCGCGCGCGCGCTTCCGGATCGTCGCTCTTGAAGATACCCGAGCCGACGAAGACAGCTTCCGCGCCCAGATGCAGAACCAGCGCGGCGTCGGCCGGAGTGGCAATCCCGCCCGCCGAGAAATTCGGCACCGGCAGCCTGCCATGCTCCGCCACCCACTCCACTAATTCCAGCGGGGCCATCAGCTTCTTGGCCTCATGCACCAGTTCTTCTTTGCCCAGCACCGTGAGCTGCCTCATCTCTTTGACGATGGTGCGGATGTGGCGAACGGCTTCCACGATGTTGCCCGAGCCGGCCTCGCCTTTCGTCCGGATCATCGCCGCGCCCTCGGCGATGCGCCGCAGCGCTTCACCCAGATTGCGCGCGCCGCAGACGAAAGGAACTTTGAAATCGCGCTTGGCAATGTGATGCTCTTCGTCGGCGGGAGTGAGCACTTCGCTCTCATCGATGTAGTCCACCGCCAGTGCTTCCAGGATGCGCGCTTCCATGAAGTGGCCAATGCGGGCCTTCGCCATCACCGGGATAGAGACCGCCGCCTGAATCTCGCGGATCTTGCTGACCGGCGACATACGCGCCACGCCGCCGTCCCGCCGGATGTCGGAAGGCACACGCTCCAGCGCCATCACCGCCGCGGCGCCGGCCCTTTCGGCAATAACAGCCTGTTCGGCGTTGACGACGTCCATTATGACGCCGCCCTTCATCATCTCGGCAAGCCCAACCTTCAGGCGAAACTGTTCATCGTTCAAAAACATCGTTATTCTCCCGTACAAAAATCAAATCCTAAATAATGGCCTGCGGCATCGTGAGGCCGCTGCCGCGGGCATTGACCGCCCTTTGAATAACACCGCCCAGAAGTTCAACCCCGCGGCGGATATCGGTGGCGGAAAGCCCGCCGAAGCTGAGACGCAGACCGGAATCGTGAGCGCGGGTAACCGCAAAATAGCGGCCGGGGTAAAAGTCGACCCCAGCCTGCTGGGCGAGCCCGCGCAGAGCCGCCGCGTCCATTCCCGGGGGAAGTTCCACCCACATATTGAGCCCGCCCTCCGGAATCTTGTATGTGCACCCCGTCAGATGCGCCCTGCAAGCCTGAGCGAGCGCCTTGCCTTTTTCGCGTCCCGCCGCGATTGCCCCGCGCTGGTGCGCTTCGAGCCGGCCGGAGGTTGCAAAGCGCAGCAGGAAGGCCTGGGAAAGCTGATCGGTGTGGAGATCGGAAAGTTGCTTGAATTCGGTGAGGCGCGAGATGACCGGTTGTGGAGCGATAACCCAGCCGACGCGCAGCCCTGGAAATGCGATCTTCGAAAAACTGCCCAGACAGATGACGTTGGGGTCCAGCGATTTAAGTCGCGGCCCAGGAGCTTTCGACCAGGCCAGTTCACTGTACAGGTCATTCTCAATGAGCACAGCTCCCGCCAAACGCGCCAGCGATACCAGCGCCGAACGATTTTCCTCGGGCATTGTCGACCCGGTTGGATTCTGGAACGACGGGGTCACCACCACCGTGCGGACGCCGGATTCCAGCGCACGTCGGAGCGCCTCCAGATCGATGCCCGTGCCGCTCGTTGGAATCCCGACAAGCTCGGCGCCGGCTTCTACGAAGACATTACGCAGGCCGGGATATACCGGGTCTTCAACCGCAACCTTATCTCCCCGCCGAACCAGCGCCCTGCGAAGAAGATCGATCGCCTGCTGGCAGCCGTTCGTAATGAGAATGCCATCGCCAGGGAACGCATAGCCGTTCGCCGTAGCATGGTCGAACAAATACTTGCGCAGCGGTTCGAGGCCGGAGGGAGAGCCGATTTGCATCAACGGCCCCAGCGCAGTATCCCGCAGAACCTCTGTGCAGCACGCGCGGAAGTCATCCACTGGGAACAGCTCTTCCTGTGGCCGCGAGTTGCAAAAATTAACGACCCCGGCCGGAGACGGCGACACAGCGGGCGCAAGCGTCGAAGCGAGACGATGCGGCCAATCGAAAGATGGTGCCAACACCGAAGACTGGCAAACGAAACTGCCCCGGCCCACAGTCCCTTTAATATGACCGGACGATTCCAACAGCGCGTAAGCAGCAGAAATGGTAGTCCGATTCAGGCCAAGTTGATCAGCCAATTCGCGCGTAGCAGGGAGCCGCTCACCAGCCTGCAGATTTCCCGTTTCGATCAGATTCTGCAAATACTGGCCGATCTGCCGATAGATCGGGACACCCGATCCAGCGTCCAGTTGGGGGCGAAGCTGCATCCTGACGAATCAGTATAGCAGCCAAATTGGACTGACTGCGGCCAGCCAATCGCCCCCAATCGTCTCCGCCGTTTCCCGCAGTTTTTACCGCGGGTGGTTGCGATGGTCGCGCGCAATCGATCCTGCGATCCTCCAACGCCCGCACCGGCGGCGCCGCCAATAATTGCTCCCTTACCGCCGCCCGCCAGCGCTCCTATGGCCGCCCCGCCGCCTCCGCCGATTAGCGCGCCCTTACCCGGCCCAATACCGCCACGATGATGGCGGACGTAGCGATGATGCTGCACATGCCGAACGGGTCGGTGGTAGTAAGAGCTGTTGTACCTCTGCGCAGAAACCGGCAATGCTGACCCCAATAGCAGGGCCGCCGTCAATAGATATGTATGAATTCGACGCATTGTTTTTTCGCCTTTCTGCCCTTAGGCACTCGTGATAGTGCAACTCGGTGTCCACAATCGGTCCAAAATAGTAACGGTGAAACGTTCCGGATTTGCGGATTTGCCGTTGCACGGTGGGCGGGTGCCGCCCTGGCTGGCGGAGCGAATGACCCAATTGGGTACCGCCATCACCGAAGCGATCCTGCTGCATTACGGTCCATCGGTATTTCTTTCACGATTGAGCGATCCCTTCTGGTTTCAGGCGCTGGGCGCGGTCATGGGAATGGACTGGCACTCCTCCGGCATCACCACCTCTGTAATGGGCGCATTGAAACGCGGCCTCAACCCGAAAGCCCGCGATCTGGGGCTTTACGTATGCGGCGGTCGTGGCAGGCAGTCGCGCCTCACTCCCGCCGAGTTGATCGCGGTCGCCGAGGAGCGCGATCTCGACGGCATGGAACTGGCTCGCACCAGCCGGCTCACCGCGAAGATCGACAACAATTGTATCGCCGACGGTTTTCAAATCTATCTTCATTCTTTCGTAGTGGCAGCCAACGGCGAGTGGGCCGTCGTCCAGCAGGGAATGAATGAGCAATCTGGTTTCGCCCGCCGCTATCACTGGCATTCGGCGAATGTGCGCGATTTTGTGGATGAGCCCCATACTGCAATTGCGGGAGAGCACCAGGGCACCATCATGAATCTGGTGGATGCCGGAGCGGATCGCGCACGCAAAGCCATGATGTCGATTGCGCAGCAGGCGCCCGGCGCAACGGTGCGTGATCTGGCTGGCCTGCGGCATCTCGAAATGCCGCGGCGCCACGAGGTGCGCGCCGAAGACGTGGACCTGAATCGCCTCGGCGCTACTCTTGCGGTCGCGTACGAAAAGGATCTGCGGGGCTTCGCCGACCTCCTCCTTGTCGAAAATCTGGGCCCAAGGACCCTGCAGACTCTCGCTCTTGTGGCGGAAGTGGTCCACGGCGCGCCCGTCCGTTTCTCCGATCCAGCCCGATTCTCATTCGCTCTCGGCGGCAAGGACGGACATCCCTTTCCGGTCCCGTTGAAAACCTACGACGAATCCATCGGTGTTCTCCGAAGCGCGCTGGATCGGGCGAAGCTGGACGGCGGCATGAAACTGGATGGATTCCGACGCCTCGATAAACTCCGTTCGATAGTAGAAAACCGGCTGGAGCCGGAAATCGATTTCGACGCGGTCGTGCGGCATGAGAAGGCAATTTCAAAATCTCTCGGAGGTCGAACCGTGTTCGACGGTCGGGCGAAGCGCGGCACCCGGAAATCGACCGGTCAGATGCTTTTGTTCTGACAACGCCCCGATTGTTCTGACAACGCCGAAGCTGTTGTGCTAAACCCATTAAGATGCCCCACGTCGTCGTGGAACCCGTAACCGAAGGCCGATTCGCCCGGTTTGGTCTCGCGCTTGCCACCTGGACCGAACGCTGGTTTCCCGACCCGCTGGTATTCGCGTTCATTGGCGTTCTCTTCGTGTACGTGGCCGGCATCATCGCGGGCGAGAGTCCATCGAACCTGGCGCTGCAGGCCGGCAAGAGTTTCTGGGCGCTGCTTCCATTCACCATGCAGATGGTGATGGTGATCGTCGGCGGATACGTCGTGGCCGCCACTCCGCTGGTACGCAGCGCAATTCGCGGCCTCGCGGGAATTCCAAAATCTCCCCGGTCCGCCATCGCTCTGATTGCACTTTTCGGAGTTCTCACGTCGCTGCTTTCGTGGGGTCTGAGTCTGATCTTCGGCGGCCTGCTGGTGCGCGAAATGGCGCAACGGGTGAAAGGTCTGGACTATCGGGCGGCCGGGGCGGCCGGGTATCTCGGATTGGGAACGGTTTCGATGTTGGGCCTGTCGTCGTCGCCTGCGATGCTGATGGCGACCCGCGGCTCCATCCCTCCTGCCCTCTACAGCATCAGCGGCCTGATCCCGCTGACCCAAACATTGTTTCTCTGGCAAAGCGGTGTGACCATCGCCGTGCTGGTCGTGACGTCCGTGCTCGTCGCGTGGCTCTCGGCGCCTTCGGCGAAGAATGCCAAGACCATTGATGACTTCGGTCTGGAATTCGTGCCCGTCAGCGATGCTCTCGAGCCCCCCACCCGGCCCGGTGAACGGCTGGAACACAGCCCAATCCTGTCCGTTCTGGTGGCGGCGATTTTGCTCTTCTATTTGATCAACCTGTTCGCCACGTCACCCCAGGGCGCCCTGGCGGCGCTCGACCTGAACACTTATAACCTGATGTTTCTCGCCATCGCGATCCTGCTGCACTGGCGTCCGAAACGATTTCTGCGCGCCGTGAACGAATGCATCCCGGCCACTGGCGGCGTGATTATCCAGTTCCCGATTTACGCCATGATCTTTGGCATGATCGGCGGCACAGGTCTGGCCGAGAAACTCGCCAATTTCTTTGCGCGCATAAGCACGCACGAAACCTACTCGCTCCTGGTCGCGGCGTATTCGGCGCTGCTCGGGATGTTCGTCCCCTCGGCCGGAAGCAAGTGGATTGTGGAGGCGCCCTACGTGCTCCGCGCTGCCATCGTCAACCATGTACATCTTGGATGGGTGGTGCAGATCTACAACGCGGCCGAAGCCCTGCCCAACCTGTTGAATCCTTTTTGGATGCTGCCGCTTCTGGGTATTCTGCGGCTGAAAGCGCGCGACCTGGTGGGATACTCGGCTTTGCAGTTCATGGTGCAGGCGCCGATTGTGCTGTTCCTGTGCTGGTTTTTCGGACGGTCGCTGGAGTTCGTCGCTCCAGTCATTTCGAAATAGCTTGGCAGGAAAAGAGGAGACCCATGCAGGTTGTCGATAAAATGAACCGGCTCGGAGTAGAGTCGGCTTTTGAAGTGCTGGTGAGGGCGCGTGCGCTGGAAGCCCAGGGACGCAGCATCATTCATCTGGAAATCGGTGAACCGGATTTCCCCACCCCGAAGCATATCGTGGAAGCGGGCAAGAAAGCGCTGGATGACGGCTTCACCAAATACGGCCCCACCCAGGGATTACCCGTTCTGCGGGAAGCGATCGCCGCGGATGTATTCGCCAGCCGCGGTGTCAAGGTCGGCCCCGAGCATGTCTGTGTGGTGCCGGGCGCAAAGCCAATCATGTATTTCGCGCTGATGGCGCTGGTGCAGGAAGGCGATGAAGTCATCTTTGCCGACCCCGGCTTTCCGATCTACGAATCGATGATCCGCTACACCGGCGCTACGCCGGTGGGAATTCCCTTGCTCGAAGACCGTGGCTTCTCGCTCGACCCCAATGTTCTGCGCGAAAAGCTCTCGCCCCGAACGAAGATGGTGATCCTGAATTCGCCCCATAATCCGACCGGCGGCCTGATTCCGGAGAAAGACATTGCGGAAATCGCCGGCATGCTGCGTGACCGGGACGTCATGGTTCTCAGCGATGAAATCTACCGGCGCATCGTCTACGACGGTACGCCGGTCTCGATCTCGAGCTACCCTGGCATGCTGGAGAGGACCATCATCCTCGATGGATTCTCCAAGACCTATTCAATGACGGGATGGCGTCTGGGTTATGGCGTAATGCCAGGTTGGCTGGTGAACGCAATCAACACCTTAATGGTGAACTCAAATTCCTGCACCGCCAGCTTTACTCAGATAGCTGGTGTGACCGCGCTGACCGGTCCACAGGGCTGCGTCGATGAAATGGTGGCGGAATTCAAACGCCGCCGTGACGCGATTGTAGCCGGGCTGAATTCTGTTCCCGGATTCCGCTGCCCAAAACCGGCCGGCGCATTCTATGCGTTTGCCAATGTCGAAGGGACTGGCATGACGTCGAAAGCCGTCGCCGATCTTCTGCTGCAGGAAGCAGGCGTCGCATGCCTGAACGGCGGCGGCTTCGGTAAACACGGCGAGGGCTACGTGCGGTTCAGCTACGTCAACTCGCTGGCGAACATTCAGGATGCGGTGGAGCGAATAAAGAAGCTGTCCGCCCGTTGGACTTAAAGTGGCTGGGCTTAATAAGTAAACCGCAGCTGCAACTCCAGCCGCCTGTTACTGGCATTCTCTGAAAACCCCTCGCCGTTCGTTCCGCCAGGCACCTGATTCGCTTGCCCAAACAGGGGCGACTGAATATTCCCGATAATCGGCCCCGGATTATTGTGATTCAGCACATTTCGAATCGACATCCCCGCCTGCACGTTATACCGCCGGGGCGTGGTCGCGCTGCTGAATACCGGCCGTGTGGGCGCCGAAAGCATCGGTCCTGCTCCTCCTCCGCCACCGTCTCCCCGCCGTCCGCCGGCCGCGCCGCTCGATCCGATCTCATGACCCAGTCCCCACGTCTTCGTGATGCGCACGTTGAGCATAATCTGGCCCGGCCCGCTCCCCGCATTCCTTGCCAGCACCGGCTCGCCCGGCGCCGGGTACGGATTCAGCAACCCGTAGCTGGTCCTGACAACTCCCGGCAGGTTGGGGTCCGTGGTAATCGAAGGCCTCGCATTAAATACCGTGGTGCCGAAATTGTCCACGCCGCTGGTGATGTTAAAAGGTGCGCCCGTCTGCACCGTCAGCAGCGGATTAAGCCGGACATTCCATCGCGTGTTCAGCGTGCCCCCCACCATCATTCGATGCCGCACATCCGTCGAAGCCCGTCCATACTCCCCGCTGTAATCGTAAGCATTCGCCGGCATCGACCCCAGCCCGTCCGAATTGCTGTTTGCCTTGTTGAGCACGTAGTACCCCACCAGAGAAACCGCCGGATTCACCTTCGCGTTCACGTTCACCAGGAACTGGTTCTGATTAAACAGCCCGCTCGCGGTGTAGAGGAATATTGGACCCTGGCCCGGATAAGGAAGCACCCCCGTTACCGGAAATGGCGCGTTCAGATCCAGCGTCCGCTGTACGTGGACCGCGTGTGTGTTCGTCCACGTCGTCGCCAGCGTGACATTATGCGGCAGCTGCCGGTCCATCGTCAGCGCAGACTGAATCACATAAGGCGAGTGATACCCCGCATCGAGCCTGTAAGTGTTCTGCGTTGCCGCCGAAAGCGTCGAAATCGGCGGCAGCACCGGATAAGTCGTCGGGTTGGTAACGATAAATAGTTGTTGGGTTACACCGTTAAACCTCGCGATCTGTGCAAGGTTGTTCACCCGGAAGCGGTCATAGAACATCCCGGCGCCTGCCCGCAACACGGTCTTCCCCGGCTTTCTGGCCTTCGCCCCCGGCGCCCACGCCAGCGCAACTCGCGGCGCGAAGTCGGCGTGATCGTTGATTTTGTTTTGCGTTTCAAACCGTAGTCCGTAGCTGAGGGTCACGTTCTGCCGCACCCGCCACTCATCGCCGGCAAACAGCGCCGTGTCCAGCGTCCTGACATTGACCTCCGGGTTCCCCGCCGCCAGCGTCAATTGCGCCGGCTTTCCCGCCTCATACGCGTTCAGCGATGTAAACGTCCACTGCCCATTGAAGTTCTGCTGTGAAACGCTGTCCAGTTGGCGCGACCGGAACCGCACGCCGAATCTCAGGAAGTGCGCACCCTTCACCATCGACGTGTAATTCTGCAGCTCATGCGAGTCCTGCGTGTACCCGTTGAACGGTGAACTCGCTCCTCCGCCGGAGAACGCCTGCTGCACCACAATGGCCGGCGCAATCGTATTCGCCTGAGTCGCATTCGTTTCCCGGTAATACTGATAGCGAATCTCATTCACCTTCGTGCCGTGGATCGACGTCTCGCTCACCTGCACGGTTTGAAAGTCATACGCCACATGCGCGGCGCGCGATGGCAAATCGAAACTTCCCACGCCTCCGTCCTGAATGCGTGCCCGCGTCCAGCTATACCGCCCCGTCAGAGTATTGTTCTGGTTGAGCTGATAATCCACATGTGGCCCCACGTGGGTATGCCTTTGCAGCGCCTTCACCACGGAACTGAACGGCCCATCCGGCGTCACCCCATTCGCCACCTGCCCGTTGTCCACCGCATTGCGTTCGAAATCCAGTGTGAACGAACTCCGCCGGTTCAGCCGTCCGCTGAAACTGTTTTCCGTCTCCTGCAGCAGAAACGGAACATTGCCCTGAAAGGTCGAATAAGGATTCCGCGAATTCCACTGCTCCAGTCCGAGGTTATAGGTGACAGTCCCATGAAACTGATCTGTCCCCGGCTTGGTGAAAATTTCAATGCGCCCAAGGCCCAATCGGTCGAATTCCGGCGAAAAAGGATTTTGATTAATGCGGATTTCCCGAATCGAATTCTTCGGCGGCAATTGCCCGCCACTGAATCCGTCCACAAAAATGGACGCCCCGCCGCCCGGTCCGGCCGATGGCCCGGCCAGCGCCTGCAAATCGGCCGATAAATCTTCCGGATCGTCCGACAAAGAATCCAGATCCGCCCCATTGATCACCGTCGCGCTGGCATTCGTGGAAGCATCGGTACTGACAATCGCCGCCGATTCCTGCACCGTAACTTTCTGTTCAGTCGCCGCCACGCGCAGCCGCAAATCCAGCTCATTGGCTCCGGCCCGAATCGTGAGCTTAACCGGCGCATCCATCGCCAGATCCGGCGCCGAAGCCCGCGCGTCATATTCACCAGCCCCAAGGCCCGCTAACGCATATCGCCCGTCACTCCCACTCGTCGCGGTCCGGTTCCCGACGCGCACCGTCGCGCCCGGCACAAATGCCCCCGATTCATCCAGCACGCGCCCGGTCAGCGTCCCGGTCTGAGCAAAGCAGGAGCAGCCCAACCCGAGCAACAAAAGCAGACTTTTCACTGCCTTTCAGTCTGTCGCAATCCCCTGAAAGAACCCTGAAGCGGCCAGACGCAAGCCGCCGCGGCCGCGTTGGCCACGTCGCGTCACATGTCAGCCACACAGCGCCTTAGCGCCGAATCCCGCAGCCACGATAAACTTGTCCCATGCTGAAGTTCCGTACCTGCGCTCTCGCTCTCCTCGCCCTACCCCTCCTCGCCCAAACCACTCCCAAACAACAATTCGGCTCAAACATCGGCGACGACTATTTCCTCGCCAACTACGCCCAGCTCACCGAATACTGGCAAAAGCTCGCGAAAGAATCCAACCGCATGAAGCTGGTTGATATCGGCGCAACCGCCGAAGGCCGCCGCCAGTACATGGCCATCATCTCCTCGCCGGCCAACCTCGCCAAACTCGACCACTATAAAGAAATCTCCGCCAAACTCGCCCACGCTGAAGGCCTCACCGAAGACCAGGCCCACGCGCTCGCCCGCGAAGGCAAAGCCGTCATTTGGATCGATGGCGGCCTCCACGCCTCCGAATCAGTCGGCGCCCAGCAGCTCATCGAATGGGTCTATCAAATGGTCTCGCGCAAAGACCCCGAAACCATGCGCTTCCTCGACGACGTCATCATCCTCAACACTCAGGTCAATCCCGATGGCCAGGACTTAATCGCCAACTGGTACATGCGCGGCAGCGAAGACCCCAAAGCGCCCCTTCTCGACCCCGCAAAGCGCACCATGTCCACCATCCCGCGCCTCTACGCTAAATACGTTGGCCACGACGATAACCGCGACTTCTTCATGTCCAACATGCCGGAAACCACCAACATTAACCGGCAGCTCTCCATCGAATGGTTCCCGCAAATTCTCTATAACCACCACCAGACCGGCCCCGCCGGCGGCGTCATCTTCATGCCGCCCTTCCGCGACCCCTTCAACTACAACTTCGATCCGCTCATCCCTGTACTCATCGAATCGGTCGGCTCCGCCATGCACGCCCGCCTCATCGCCGAAGGGAAACCCGGCAGCGAAATGCGCTCCGGCTCCACCTACTCCACCTGGTGGAACGGCGGCCTCCGCACCATCGCGTACTTCCACAACTCCATCGGCCTGCTCACCGAAATCATCGGCGACCCTACTCCCACCACCATCCCTCTCGTTCCCAAAAACCAGCTTCCCTCCGGCGACTGGCCCATGCCCATCGCTCCGGGCGTCTGGCACTTGCGCCAGTCCATCGACTACGAAATCACCAACAACCGCGCCATCACCGATTACGCCGCGCGCAATCGGGAGACCATGCTCTTCAACACTTGGGTAATGGGTCACAACTCCATCGACCGTGGCAGCCACGATACCTGGACCGTCACACCGAAACGTATCACCGCGCTCGAAGCCGCGGCCAAAGCTGCACCTCCAGCCCCCGGCGGCGGACGTGGAGGCGCCACCGCGCCGGCCGAACTCTACAACACCGTCCTCCACGACCCTAAACTCCGCGACCCGCGCGGTTACATCATTCCCTCCGATCAGCTCGATTTCGCCACCGCCACCGAATTCATAAACGCCCTCCTGAAGAACGGCGTCACGGTCCAGCATTCCACCGCCGCCTTCACCGTCGCCAGCAAGTCCTACCCGACCGGTTCCTACGTCGTCAAGGCTGCCCAGGCTTTCCGTCCGCACGTGATGGACATGTTCGAGCCACAGGATCACCCCAACGATTTCGCCTATCCCGGCTCTGCCCCCACGCCGCCCTACGACATCACCGGCTGGACCCTCGCCATGCAGATGGGCGTGAAGTACGACCGCATTCTCGACGACTTCAACGGCCCGTTCACCCGCTTGCCGATGCAGCCCCTGCCACCGCCGCCCGCCACGGTCACTGGCCCGGCCTCGCCTGCCGGTTATCTCATCAGCCACGAAATCAACAATTCGTTCAAGACGCTCAACCGCCTGATGAAAGCCAATGCCGATGTCTATTGGCTGAAGAAGGAAACCTCCGCTGACGGCCAGACTTACAGCGCCGGCGCCTTCTGGGTTCCCGCCTCCGCAACTGTCCGCCCCATCCTCGAACAAAGCGCCAAAGAATTTGGTGTCCCCGCGCACGGCGTCGCCAAAGCCCCGGCTGGTGAAGCCATGAAGATCCGCCCCATTCACATCGGTCTTTACGATCAATACGGCGGCAACATGCCTTCCGGCTGGACTCGCTGGCTCTTCGAGCAGTATGATTTCCCGTTCACCACAGTCAACGCCGATACTCTCGACGCCGGCGACATCAAATCGAAATTCGACGTTCTTGTCCTCACCGATGGCGCCGCCCGCCTCGCCGACAACGGCCCCGGCTCTCGCGGTGGCGGCGGTGG
>Ga0206959_10131_pt1 | contig 21541 bp, 14 predicted proteins | sample Alteio_BWOrgHeat_31_FD_152971 | JGI IMG/M metagenome (GOLD analysis project Ga0206959, IMG submission 152971) | Enriched cells from forest soil in Barre Woods Harvard Forest LTER site, Petersham, Massachusetts, United States -... | ecosystem: Environmental > Terrestrial > Soil > Temperate forest >...
CCGGTGCACCCACGAACTCCTGGTGCACGTTGTTTAGCAAATTAGTGACAGAAAGTGTAAGCTGAAGGCTGTTCCAAGATTCTATTCGATAATTGACCGTGAGATCGAGCACATGGCGAGCCGAGACATCGCCAATCCAATAGCTATCGTTCATTTTGAAGCCATCTGACCATCGGTCGCGGAGCTCGACTTCCAGACCTCGAGTAAGACCACTATATTTTGCGCCGATCGAAGCGCGGTATTTCGGCATATTGAGTGCGAACGGATTTTGGGTGGTCGAGTCGGAATTTAATTCACTTGCATACCAGTAGTTTTTGTTCAGCCATGAGAACGACCCATCAAAAGACCAGTCGTCGTTCGCTTTGACGGTTGTGAAGAAATCCACTCCATAAAACTGGATCGTGTTTTCAAGATAGTTTCGGGTGCCGATAAGGACATCATAGGGATGAGTCTCGTTGGCGGGCTGGCCTGAAGGCTGCACAACTCCCAGAGGAAGAGATGCCAATTGTGACGCTACCCCATTTGCAATTGAGTCCGCTATGGCCGAACCTACCTTTGGCGTAAGACTGTCTATTAGGTATTTTGTCAGACTGTCTGAATTCGCAAAGACGTTAGGGGTCAGAGAAACCGCTGTTGCCCGGACTGCATCGTAACGAGTCTGGTAGGCATCAACTTCGAATTGAATGTTCTTGGAGATTGCACCCTGGTAATCCAATTCAAAAGTCGTTTGGTGCTGCGGCTGGACTGGGCTTATATTAAGTGGTTGACCATTCGTTACTGGCAAAAACAGATTCGATTTATCAGCTTTTGGGTGAAGATTGAGGTACGCAAGATATGACGGAACCTGAAGTGGGGTTGGAGCAGAAACAGTTCCGAGAATTTTTGCGGCAAGCGAGTCGGCAAAAGTTTGCTTTGAATTCAATACAGAAGCTGCAACCTGCTGCAATGCAGGCCAAAGCGCCGTCACTGCCGCATTCGACGGTATTGGAGTTCCTGGTGCAAATGTCGAATTCATATTGTAACCGCCGCCTGTCGCAGTAAAGTTGAGACCTGAAACGTACGGACTGACGTATCGAATGTTTGGCCCCATTCCTAATCCTGAACTGGCAAATCCGAATGGATCATCAGCATAGAGTAGATCAGCATACATATCATTCTCACTTGGGAAGAGGTACGTCTCGTTATACATCGCTCGCACGAGGTTGTGGTCGTCGAAATGAAAAACCGCAGCCGCGCGAGGAGAGAAAATAGGATTTGTGAGGTAGCTGTGTTTATCTATTCGTCCGGCAAGTACGAGTTCAAGCTGGTCGTCCAACAGTGAGGTTTGCGATTGAATATATGCTCCAAAGATAGATACATTCGCATGTCCATCGTCGGGGCCGTAAATTGTTGTATCGGATACAGGCTTAATCGCCTGGAAATCCGCCCCATAAGTCAGCTTCTCGTTCTGCATTGGTTCCCAATGGTGCTGTATCTGAGCAACGTAAGTGGATGATCGGTTGATGATCGGCGCTCCAGTCGGCAGGAAGTATGAACCAGATGTATTATTATGATTAATAGCGCCCTGAATGAAAAGGTCTTTGTAAGTTACTCGTGCTTGCACGAAATCGTAAAGCCAGTTTTTGATCTGAGCGTCACCGAAATCTTCGGTCATAGCAATGTCATTCGCTATGTTCGTTACTCCTCCAGTGATGTTTGCCATCAGGTCATTGGATAGATTCGCATCGATCCTCGCATTAAATGAATAGACTTCAAGATTGTAATCGCGATTTCCAATGCGGCGAAGGCTATCCTGTTGAGGTGAGTTTAGAACTGCTTTGCTGGAAAGCAGCGAGTCGGCATTATGTTTAGCCTCATCTTCTAACGGATCATCCGCAGCATTCCAATCGTTTGCTTTGAGATAATGTCCGCTCACATTGAATGCGAACTTGTCGCTGATAGCCTCGTCGTGGCGGAATCCGGCATCCAAATAATTTCTTTCGCCCCCGGCAATTGAAAGATTCGTGCCTTGCGATGCAAAAGGCGATTTTGAAATGAAATTGACGACACCGGTTGCAGCTTCCGGCCCATACAGCGCAGAACCTGGACCGCGCACAATCTCTATATGATCTATGTCATCCATATTCTGCGGCATCAAAATTCCATAGAAGCCGCCAATGGAGGGGACTTCGAGCGAATGATAATCATTCATCGTAAGAACATCGCTCCCAAAAACGCTGTGGAAGCTTCGGCTTGAGTAAGTCGAATTTGCGATTCCCTGAGATGCTACATCCATTCCCGGCACATTCTTGAGCGCGTCTGTCGGGTTACCATTGACTTCGTTGCGAAGTTCGGTTGAAGAAACGACCGATATAGAAGCTGGCGAATGTGTCTCTTTTTCTTCATGCCGCGAAGCTGTGACGATAACATCCTCCGAACTGAGTGGCTGGACAGCCATCTTAGCCCTTAATTCGACCGGCTCAGTGCCTTTTACTTCGATGGTATTATATACATCTTGATAGCCGAGAATAGAGAATTTCACACTATAAGCTCCAGAAAAGAGATTCTTGACCATGTATTTGCCGACAGAATTAGTGAATGTGTATCTCACGAATGTCGTGTCGGATTGGAGCATGACCCGAACGGTTACACCAGGCAATGGCGCGCCAGTTGCCGATTCGTCGCACTCACCGGAAATGACTCCAACCCGGTCAGCCTGTGCTCGAGCCGAACCGCTTTGAATAACTAAAATGCTTAAAAAGCATAAGAGAATGGCAATAAGAAGATGACCGGTCATCCACGAATGCTTAGAAGTTAAGGCTTGATTCATAAGAATGTTTTTGAAAAATTATTTAAGTACAACCACAATACAAAAATACGAGCCGGGAATTCGGCTATTGTCATGGAAATGTAAAAAGCGACGATTTCAATCGTTGCAAATTACGAAATTATTGGAGCTAATCCACGAAATCGCAGTTATACTTCTTAGATAATCATTTTCCCGATTCAAATTTCGGGGTGGCAAAACATTTATATTTTGGGGTGCGCGTTATGGAGCTTGCAGGTAGTGTAGGAAAGGATTGGCTTAGAGTCAGAGGCGCGGGAAGCGATAAATCCTCTGCCTCTCAAGAGATCACGGACTCGATTCTTCGAGATTGGCGGGACTATTTAGAAGACCAGCTAAAAGCACAGCTTTCGATCGCATCCGATCTCGTAATAGGCTCTCGGACTCGTTTCGCATTTATCGTCCCTTCAGACACTCACACGATCGTCGAGATAGAAGCCTTCGCGCTAAAGGCGCTCGATAAGTTTTTGGATAACCTCGCGAACAGGGAGCATGCATAACCTATTTCTTCGTCAGTTCTGCTATGAGCTTGCTCACTTTTGCCGCACTCTTCGGCCCAAGCTCTGAAATAGTGTTGCGTAATATCGGGATCACTTTCCGAGCAGCTCGTTCGCTCGTTTTGGCGTAATTCGAGAGGATCTCGATCGCATGATTCGCGAGAGTATTCTGTGGTTCATCCGCAAGAAGGGTATGCAAACGTGGAATTAGAAAAGCCATTGCCGAGGGCGCTACTCGTGACAATGCAGCAAGCGTTTCTATTGAAGCTCGCCTGACTGGCGCACGAGTTGAATCGAGAAGTTTCGCAACCTCTCGAATATCGGGCAGAATAATTCGGGGACGACCCATTTATTCTACTCTATTGTCACTGGTTTTGTGGTCGAGAAGCCATCGGCGGTCAGTACAATGTAGTGTTGACCGGGAGCAAGTCCGGAGAGATTCCCAACAATAGAATGCTCTCCCTTTGAAGTATAATCGTTAAAAAGCACCCGTTCTTCGCGGCCAAGGACGTCGAAAATGGTCAATTTTGCACGAGTATCGTCTGCCAACGAGTAATCAAGATTAACGCGTGGGGCCGAAGTCATTGCAATGTTTGGATATATGTCATTTATCTGCGGGCCTCCAATATTCGATGCCGTTGTAGGGGCAACGGAGTTCAAAAGCGATGGTAATTGATCGATGTCAACATAGAACATTCCACGTCCATACGTCGTCGCCATTAGGTAGTGTCCCCTAACGTGCAGCGAAGTTACCATAGCAGCCGGAAATCCATCTGCAACCGGATACCAGTTAACTCCACCGTTCTGCGAACGCAGAACGCCGAAATCGTGACCTATGAATATATTACCGTTCGAATCAACAGCGATTCTATGATAGTTGAAATTCGGAAGCCCCTTGGCAGGCGCGCTCCAGGTCCGGCCTGTGTCAGTAGAGACATAAAAATGCTTTCCTCCGGTCCCTGCAACTGTCATAAAAAGATGAGTTTCATTGACCGGATCTGAAGTTATCGAGGTTGGAGCGCCACTCAATATGGTCTTCGAAGGAGTCCATGTCGTACCCTGATCGGTGCTATAATACATTTTGCTGCTTGAAGTACCTATGAATACGTACTGTGAGTTATTCTTGGCTATGTGAACTGTATTTACCCCACCGATCACTTCAGTATTTGGGTCTCCAGTATTCGTTACTTGCGGAAAATCGAGTTGCCCCGCGAGTGCGTTTTGTCCGCCATCATTGCTTAAGAAAAGATCTCCTGTATTTGTGCCATAAATTGTGCTGCCACCACAAACGGCAATTACAGTTGGATCCTGATCGCACACATCATACTCTATGTAAAATGGAGTGCTGGTGTTATTTATTGGGGTGCCCCCAAGAAGGTTCTGAGGAGAAAAGGTGCCAAACCCTTGTTTTGCCAGATCGGTGGACCATTGAGCGCCGCCATCATTGCAGCTAAATAATGTTGCATTAGTGTAGGTTGCGAATATTGTTTGTCCATCTGTGGGCGAGATATAGACTGTCCCTCCGTCACCTGAAGTAATTACATTATATGTCGTGGTGCTTTTGGCTGGCAAAAGCACACTTGTTGCGTTGTCCTGGGCTCCGGCACCGAAAATCGCGGGATTTCCATTTGCGTCCACACCCATGTCGCCACCGATGAAAAGCATTGTTGGAAGCCTTGCATTCATATCCTGCTGCCAGGTGAAGCCGTTGTTTGCGCTATGAAATATACCCCCATCGGTCATTGAATACAATTCATTATTATAGGGATTATATGTCAGTCTATGAATATCAGCATGCGAGTAATCCGAATTATTCTCGATAGCGGTCCAATCAGTTCTTTTCGTAAGGCTTGCTCCCGCTTTAGTGGAAGAATAAATGTCGAGGCCGCCAACAACGACAATGGCTGGATTTGTCGGATTTACAGCAATTGCATTAGCATAATAAGCTTGTTCACCTAAGTAGTTCTCATCTTGAGAAACGAGATTCCATGTACCTCCGGCATCAGTAGATAGATAAATCGTTGAAAAGCCCACAACACTGCCAGAATATCCCCGTTGCGCACCAGATCCAGTGCTGGCATAAATTGAGTCGGAGGAAACGTTGGACATCGCCACAACAAGAACATTATCTACCGGGTACCCTGAAAGCTGCGACCAGGTCTTGCCTGAATCGACCGATTTTTCAATATCGCCATATCCTGAAGCGTACAAGACACCGGCATTATTAGGGTCGAGCGCCAAAGATGTCTTATAGACTACACTCGAATTGACAGTTTTCCAGGTGTGCCCAGAGTCAGAAGACATATCTATCCCGCTTGTCGTTGCACAATAAACCAAATTCGGATCGGCTTTATTTACTTCTATCTGACAAATAGCAGTATTAGCCATAATTCCAGTGATCAAATACCAGTTCAGGCCACCGTCGACCGACTTGTAAATCCCGACACCGTTAAGATCGCCGCCGCCGCCAACATACGAATTTGGAGACCCGGTGCCACAATAAATGACACTTGGATTCTGTTGATCGACTGCCAAACCACCGACGACAAGGTCTTTCCAGGTATCGCTCAAGGAGGTCCAGTTCTTGCCATTGTCATTGGACCTCCAAAGTCCACCCGAGATGGCGCCCAAATAGATCGTACCGGAAGGATCGAAAGCGATGCATGAAGCACGTCCGGTGGCGCAATCTTGCTGAGAATAGCCGGCCTGTATCCAGGCGGCGCTCGAAGTGGCCTTCATTGCAGGGCGGTTGTCCATCCTGCTAAACTCGTCGAAAGCGCTTGCACGCTTCTCATAATAATCAGGCTCATGCATCGGATTCCTGAATCCCTCGAGCCACTTCGCCGCTTCCTCAGCGTGATCTTCCTCGATCTTAGGCTGCAGGCCTGACGGCCGGTGATCTTGTGCTGAAGATGTATGCACAAAAGCCGCAATGCTTACAATTGTTAAGCATCCTAAAAGGAATGAATTGAAGACTCTATTCATGGTCGGTCGCGAGGAAAAAAGTTGACTTGTGACCAAATAAACGCTGTTAGCATCGATTAGGTGCTAACAGCGAGAGATCTATTCTATCGTCAGCGGCTTGGTCGTTGAGAATCCGTCGGCAGTAAGGACGAGATAATGCTGGCCTCGCGAAATTCCTGATAGATCGGCAACCATAGAGTGATCGCCTTTCGAAGTGAACTCATTGACAAGCACTCGTTCCTCCCGGCCCAGAATATCGAACACTGTAAGAGTTGCATGAGTATCGGTTGCCAGTGAGTAATCTACGTTCATTCGTGCGGCAGAAGACATTACGATGCTTGGATAAATGTCTTTGATCGCAGGCGTTCCAGCGTTTGTCGAAGTCGTCTGAGCTACAGAGTTTGAAAGAGAAGGAAGCTGATTTATGTCCACGTAGAACATTCCGCGCCCGTATGTTGTAGCGACAAGATAATGGCTGCGAACGCGAAGAGAAGTTACCATTGCAAATGGGAATCCGTCGGCAACCGGATACCAGGTAACACCGCCATCATGTGATCGAAGTACGCCAAAATCATGGCCAATGAAGATATTACCGTTCCCATCGCAAGCAACACGGTGATAATTCACTCCATTTGGCAGGTTAGTTGCCGGTGCTGTCCATGTGCGGCCTGTATCAGTAGATACATAGAAATGTTTACTGTTTGCGCCTGCAATGGCCATAAATAGGTGCGTTTCGTCATTAGGATCGGACGTAATAGATATGGGATTGCCCCCGAAAGTGCTTTTCGAGGCGGTCCAGGTTACTCCCTGATCTGTGCTGTAATAGAACTTTGAACTGGCTGTACCAATAAAAACATATTGGGAGTTGTTTTTGGCAATATGTACCGCTCTTATAGCTCCTGAAATACCGGCGCCCGTCGTAACTGATGCAAAATCCGTCCCCCCCGAAAGTCCGGCCTGTCCACCATCGTTGCTGAGGAAAAGGTCGGTGGTACCTCCTGTATATACAGAACTACCGCCACATACGGCGACCACATTCGGATCCTGATCGCAAACGTCATACTCTATATAAAATGGCAAATTTGTGTTCGCCGCAGGTGTATTTGCAAGAATATTGTCTGGTTGGAAACCGGCAAATCCCAGGTTGCTCGTTTGGTCGGCCCAGGCCACGCCGCCGTCAGCGCATGTAAATAGGGTGCCATTTGTGTAGGTGCCATAAATAGTTTGTCCATCGGCTGGGGAAACATATACTGAACCGCCATCGCCGCCAAAAAGTACGGTAAAAGCACTTGAGCCGGCGGTAAGCTTGTTTGTGCCATTATCCTGAGCACCAGCGGCAAAAAAGGCAGGATTCCCATTAGCATCGACACCCATATCGCCACCTATAAAGAGCAATGTAGGAAGATTGGCGTTCATATTTTGCTCCCAGGTAGCGCCGTTTGTTTCGCTATGGAATATCCCGCCATCTGTCATTGCGAAAAGTTGATTGGTGTATGGGTTGTATTTCAATCCATGAACGTCTGCGTGAGCGTAGTCCGGGTTCGCGCCGGAGGAAGTCCAATTTGTCTTCTTCGTAAGACTTGCACCTGCTCTTGTTGAAGAGTATATATCGAGCCCCCCAACGACGACAATTGCAGGATTTGTCGGATTTACTGCAAGTGCATTGGCATATCCCGCCTGAGAACCTAAGTAGTTTTTATTGCTCGATGTCGTTGTCCATGTGGCGCCGGCGTCGGTCGAGAGCGATATTGTGCTTCCCGAAGTGCCACCATTCTGGCCGCCATAGCCCGTGCTAAGATAGATCGAGTCGGAAGAGACGTTTGACATTCCAAGCACCATCAGATAGCCGCTTGGATAACCGGAGAGGAGTGTCCATGTTTTGCCAGAATCAGTTGATTTCTCAACGTTACCACCTCCGCCCGCATAGATGATGCCAGGATTATTTGGATCGAAAACAATGCGGGTCTCGCCGCTAAGATTTAGAACCGATTTCCAGGAATGCCCTGAATCTGAGGACATACGAACGCCCCCTGTTGTGCAGCAATAGACCAGTTCCGGGTTGCCCCTATTGACCTCCATATCGCTTATCGCCCCTATCGGGCTTCCGGCAAGCAAATTCCAATTCAGACCCCCATCGACCGATTTATAGATCCCAACTCCGGTAACATCCGCGCCGCCGCCGACATAAGAAAGCGGTGCGCCGGTACCACAATAAATTATATTAGGATGCACGGGATCAACTGCAACACCCCCCACAGTGAGAATTTTCCAGGTCTCGCTCAGCGAAACCCAATTCGTCCCATTATCCGTGGATTTCCATAAACCGCCCGATATTGACCCCAAATAGATCGGCCCTGCCGGGTCAAAAGCTATCGAGGAAGTGCGCCCGCTGGCGGTGTTCTCTTGAGACCTGCCTGCCTGGAGCCAGGCAGCGCTCGATAATGCCTTCATCGCGGGGCGATTATCCATATCGCGGATCGCGTCATAAGCTTTATAGCGATTCTGATAATAATCAGACTCGTGCATCGGATTTGTGAAATCATCGAGCCATTTCATCGCCTCGTCAGCGTGATCTTCGTCGATCTTCGGCTTAACCGTCGGTGCCGTTTGCTTCTGGGCATTGGCTGTACGGAAAACAAAAGAACTACCCAATATGATTAGGCCACAAAATACAAGATATTTCGATATTTTGATCAATGGAGTTGGCAGGATATTGTATAAGGAAGTCAATGGAAATGCGAGAACATTAAAGTTCAGCGAGAGTTCATTAATTCGCCACGGCTTCTTTTGTGCTCAATGGCGGCTGGCTCTCATTTTCCGGGCCATTCCGAAAAACAGTGATATTTTCCAAAATTGCCCGTAACTTTGCGTCTCTCTGCTTAGTTTAAACTCCGCCAACGACTTTTTGAAACGGCAGCGACTCAATTATTACCCAAAATTAACCTCACGACCATTTCCTCTATGAAAGCCATCGGCTCACTGCTCGACCAAAACAAGCCAGACTTCAAAAAATCGCTCGAAAACAGCCAAAATCTGCTCCATAAGTTTGGCAAGCTTGCCGATGAGACAAAACTCGGTGGAGGAATCAAAAACATCGAAAAACAGCACGAAAAGGGTAAACTAACAGCCCGTGAACGTATTGAAAAGCTGATCGACCCAGACACAGAATTCCTCGAAATCGGCCTATTTGCAGCAAATGGCATGTATCAGGAGGAGGGCGGCGCAGTATCAGCCGGAGTTGTCGTTGCAATTGCCCAAGTTAGCGGAAAATTGTGCCTAATTGTCGCAAATGACGCCACAGTGAAGGCCGGAGCATGGTTTCCGATGACTTGCAAAAAGAATCTGCGTGCCCAGGAAATTTCCATCGAAAACCATCTCCCGATCATTTATTTAGTAGATAGCGCCGGTGTCTATCTGCCAATGCAGGACGAAATATTCCCTGATAAAGAGCATTTTGGCCGTATTTTCCGGAATAACGCCGTAATGTCTGCCGCAGGAATTCCTCAATTAGCGGCGATAATGGGGCCATGCGTTGCGGGAGGGGCATATTTGCCGATAATGTCAGACGAAGCGCTGATCGTCGAAGGCACCGGCCATGTCTTTCTCGCAGGCAGCGCCCTCGTCGAGGCCGCAATTGGCGAAAAAACCGATAATGAGGCACTTGGTGGCGCGCGCGTTCACTCGGAAATATCTGGCGTAACCGACTACAAAATGCCAAATGACGATGCCTGCATTGCCGAATTGCGCTCGCTAATGAGCAAAATTGGGCGGGGCAATCATAATCATTTTGACCGAATTGAGGCAAAATCGCCAAAATTTCCCGCTGACGATCTCCTCGCCCTCATTCCGCAAGATCGAGCCAAGCCCTACGATATGTACGAAGTTCTCGCCCGCATAGTTGATGGTGGCGAAGTCGACGAATACAAAGCAGATTACGGTAAAACGATCATTACAGCTTACGCCCGAATCGACGGCTGGGCTGTCGGAATTGTCGCAAATCAGCGCGCTGTGGTCAAAAATGCCAAGGGCGAAATGCAGGTGGGAGGCGTGATTTATAGCGATTCTGCGGATAAATCCGCACGTTTCATAATGAACTGCAACCAGAAACATATCCCCCTGATTTTCTTTCAGGACGTGACCGGATTTATGGTCGGAACCCGCTCTGAACATGGCGGAATCATCAAAGATGGCGCAAAAATGGTCAATGCGGTCGCTAATTCTGTCGTGCCGAAATTCACTTTTATCGTCGGAAATTCGAATGGCGCTGGCAATTATGCCATGTGCGGCAAAGCTTACGATCCCAGATTGATATTTTCCTGGCCAACCTCCCAAATTTCGGTCATGGGTGGCGCACAGGCCTCAAAAACAATGCTTTCGATAAGACTTGCCAGCATGAAAAAAGCCGGTGGAGAGATCTCCGCCGAAGACCAGAGATCCATGCTCGCAGAGATAAATAACCGCTATAATGAGCAAACTGGGCCACTTTACGCTGCCGCACGCCTCTGGACCGACGGCATTATCGACCCCCGCCATACCCGCCAGATAATCTCCACCGGAATCGCAGTCGCCGATCACGTCCCCGAAATCCCGAAATTCAATGTCGGGGTGATACAGGTTTAGGGCGAAATATATTACTATATGTGGTCGGCAAATAAATCTGCTGTTTTTTTGTCCCCAGGAAACAGGTGCCTACATAAATGTTAATAAAGTCTCTTCAATCACAACTTTTCAACATTTGAAAACGCAAAAAGACAGCAAAAAGCAACGTTCCTGAAGAGTAGATTCGCAAAGACACCTACGATTTTTAAGCCCATTTCGGCAATTACGAGACAATGATTTGCAGCTTTTTTGATGAAAAATATGGCGGTTCCAATTAATTCTTTTTCATCTTGCACTCGAAAATGAGCTGGAAGAGAATGGAGATTTAGGAAAGAATCTTTCTCCCAGCCAACCAACATTTTGCCCGCTCAATTTCTCTCAACGACAGCAAGCCGCGCGTAGAGCCTGTCCGAGCCTGCCGAAGGATCGTTGCGTCCCGCCTAACATAGTGGCGGGGCCACGAAGTACCCGATGGCAAGGGTGCAAGCAAAGCGGAACCTGTAGTAAACCAATTCGGATGTATGTTGAAATTTACATCTACCTATGACTTCGCCACACGCCGCTTGCGTATGTACCGGCGAAGATATAACTGTCGTTATGCGCGAATGCGAAAACAAGATCGTGAAGGCCGGCAGTATCGGCCAGCCACGCCGTTCCTCTATTGGTAGAGTTATATATACCGTTCTCGGAGCCTGCGTATATTGTATCTCCTATCGCATCGAATCCATAGACCTGATTATCGTATGTTGCACCCTTATATGTAACCGGCAATCCCGAATTTGCCTGCGACCAGTGAGAACCATTATCGCTGGAAAGATAGACGGATGCTACGGTTCCCGGATTGCTTTGCGTACCAATGTAAAGATCATTTCCGTTCGCAAAGATTGAATTCAAACCCGAGTTAGGTAAACCGTTGTTTGCGGGTGTCCAGGTATTGCCTACATCTGTCGAGAGCATTGGGCCGCCAGAACTTCCAGTAAAAAGTTCAGTCCCTATAGTTGCTAAATTGCCTCCGGTCACATTTAATTTTGTCCAATTCATTCCATTACCCGACCAGCGCCAAACATCACCATAGCTAGCAGAAAAAAGTTTGCTTCCAACAAATCCGAGCGAAGTGCTGTATTGAAAGAGATCGATCGTATTCGCGCTGATCGCTGTCCAACTCGATCCTTTATCGGTTGAATAGGAAACAGCCCCACCCTGCACGGCATCCGATACCGTTCCTACATAGAGCGTGCTGCCCATCGCAGCAAGTGCCGTTACATCCAAACTACCCAGCCCATTACTTATGTCACTCCAATGGTCACCATTATCATCCGAACGATAAACACCGGCTGGAGTACCGGCGAAAATTGTAGTTCCAATAACGGTCATTACATTTACGCGACCCACTAAGCCGGACTGAGTCCAGTGTTGCGATGAAACAGTGTTAACGGTAGTGTTCGTGTCAGATAAAGTGTGGCACGACGCCATCGCAAGACATACGGCAAGTAAGAAGCAGAATTTTCGAAACATTTTTCAGATAGTATTGAATAAAAAATCAGTCAGCTATACAGAAGGTTAAAACCGACGGCTATAAATATTTCGTCCCTAACGAGACTACATGCATATTCATCACCTAACCACCGTCATCTCCCGCGTTCTCACAGCAGAGCCAACTTGCAGCGTTGCGATGTAAACTCCATCCGGCAGATCGCCGGTATCGAAGTTCACTGTGTGCGGCCCTGCATCCTCAGTGCCGCTAACAAGCGTAGCGACATCTCGCCCAAGCACATCGAATATTTTTAGTGTAACCCGCTCACGGTTTGCAAGCGAATATTCTATCGTCGTTTCAGATGCAAACGGGTTCGGATAATTTTCCAGCGAAAGGATTGGATCAGGTTCAGCAGATGAAATGCTGCTGCCATTTGCCCCGGATTCGCCATCGACTATTATGGTGTCCGGGCCCATAACGCTATTGCTCGCCAGAACTATCGTTCCGCTTGCATTCCCATTCATCTTCGGACTGAATTGGAGCTGGGCTTGAGTTACTTGCCCCGGCGCAGTATTGGTCTTAAGAGCTATAATAGTGAATGCCGGGTTCGAGATCGTCAGTCCACTAAATCGCAGAGTGTCATTGCCAAAGTTTGTAACTCGTATCGGGATAATACCAGTCCCGCCAGTTTCTACATTCCCGAAATGAAACGATGTCGTTCCGCCATTATGAGTGCCTTCCGGAATATGGCTCAGCGCAAATTGCCGCGAGGTAAATCCAAATACTCCTTTCGTAGTCAGCACATAAGTTGAGTCCTGATAGGAATAAAGTCCATTGATCTGAATTCCGGTTGCCAGATTCACGCGTGTCCAGTGCTGCCCGAGGTCTTTCGTAAAATATACTCCCTGTGCAGTATAGTTGCCGTTCGAACCTTGAGCGAAGAAGGAACTAAAAACTGCGCCGGAATCGTCAACGGAAACATAGAATGGATTTGCGCTGCCCGGTACGTCATTCGGAAATGGGAATGCTGTCCAGCCGTTTTCGGCCTGTCTGTAAATACCGCTCTGCCCGCCGGCATAAAGGGATTTACCATCCCATCCGAAGCTATAGATATAGTCCTTATGCAAACCGAGCGTATCGAGCGCCCATGTGCCGGCTGTGTATCTCCATAGAAGACCGATATTGCTGTCTGTAATTCCCATATAATCCGATGAGCCGTCGGAACCGAACGCCGTCGGATAATTGCCTGCCGAATTAGGCACGAATCCCTTCTGGTCACCAATCCAGGGGCTATTCGCAGACCGCGAAAAGATCTGTAACGGAGAGCTCGACGATCCATAAGTCGCTATATACTCCTTGCCGGATGGATCGGCATAATAAACTCCGTTACCGTTAACTACACCAATGCTCACCGAGTCCTGCTGCCACGTCTGACCTCCATCAGTCGAGCGCGCATTCGCGTATCCGATGTTATTGTAACCGGAGAGCGGAGTTCCGAAAGTATAGATAGTTCCTGCGCGATCGACGTAAAGCGGAACACGGTTCTGCGAGATATTTCCGGTCGTCGGCCAAAGCTTCTGCCATGCCGTATCGCGGTAGTAGCCGGAAAAAATTCCGTTATCCGTTCCAAGCAAAAGTTTACCCATAGAATTCTTAGCTATTGAATAGTAGCCTGAAGTACGGACCCGATCGTTATCTTCCGACCATGTATTGCCTTGATTCGTTGAGATGTATAGACCATACACCGTCGAAAGGAAAAGATCAGAGTCTCCGGAGATCCGATTGAAGTTTTGCCCGTGTGTTTTGTCAAATGAGAGGGACGTTACCGATTGCGCTATCTGCACCCACGGCCCGACCCCGAACTGAGATTTATAAAGTTGCGATGGCGTAATGTAATTATTGACGATCGCATAGATATTTCCGAAAGCATCGTCGCCAAACTTGCTGACAAAATACCCACCGGGAATACCCGACGGCCCCGGAACCCAGGTTGCACCGTTATCGCTGCTACGCGAGGTACTGTCGCCATAAGCATATAACCTTCCGCTCCGGTCGCTGAAGACCGCCTGGGTGAAACGCGGTGGATATCCAGTTGCAGACCATGAGAGGGTATTATTCAACTGCGAGTATATTCCGTCCGATGTCCCAACAAAAATTCTTCCGCCCGGCGCGCTGGTCATGTTATAAACATAAGCTCCGTTTAATCCAGCACTATCAGCAACCCACTTACTTTGTGCTGAATCGTATCTCGAAACAGCTCCGCCGCCAAATACCGTGAGTGGTCCATTGACCAACGATACAGCGCTTCCACCTACAAAGGGATTGAATGGAATATGGTCGAGGGTCGTTCCTTCCGTCGAGCCGCATTCTTCACAAGTCTCAAACTCAAGAAGATAGAGTTCGCCATCATCAAGAAGTACCCAGTATGTCGCCCATGCGTTGCCAGTATATGGATCTATCCCCCAATCCTCGAAATCGCCATCGACGATCTCAGTCCCAAGCGGAGGGTACCATGTATCGTAGTCGCCGAAATATCCTTCGACATCGAGATAATTCGGAGTAAGCAACACATCGAATTCGTGACCATGATCGCGGCCAATAACGTTGCCGCCATAAGGCCCATCCGGATAATAAAAGTTAAGCTCGGGCGCAAGTGAGCCGGAACTTCCGGAAGTAGGCAGATCGATGAAGACTGGAGTACTCGAAGGCCCTCCCACATTGAAATTCAACATCCCCTGCGCATAAGAGCCGGGAGCCGTGCCAATTGGATCGGCATAAGAGTATGTGGCATTCCTCGCAGCGCTATAAATTATGCCGTCTAAATTAAGTGCGTAATTGATCGATCGTTTGCCTAAGAAAGTATAATCATACTCATTCGTGCTTGGAGATACCTGCCAGCCGCCAACAAAGTTACCTGAGCTGGAAATATAACCAACATCCGCGCCGGTGTACCGGGTAGTGAGTCTAATATCGGTAGCTTTATCGTCGGGAACAAGCGAGGAACCTGTCTCCGGCGCAGAAACAGCGAACGAGCCGGACATCGGAGTTACATTGCCTGCCGCGACAAGCTTGTTGAAGCGCATCGAGTCGTTCGAAGTGAACGTGCGGTGATCCGCCATTCTACGTGGAACCGAGATCGAGTCACCGACCACCATAATGCTATTTGAATCTTTGCTATGACCAAGAGCATATAGGTGCGCAGCTTCGTGCGCAGCGCTCTCGCCTATTGCTGTAATAAGAGTATCGCCCTTAAATCCCTGTTTAACATACGCGCCTATATGAACTACTGCCACTCCGTCCTCGATCTTTGCATCGCCATATTCACCCCCCGGCCCGGCGCCGCTATCGATAAGAACGAATTTCCCATCGCAGGGCGGATCGGCAGCATTCTTCACGAGTACATTGCCTTTTCCGAAAACACCTTCGTAAAGTGTCTGTACCTGAGTAATTATTGTCGATTGCTGCGCGGCGGAAAGGCCGCTTGGGCCAAGGGTAGATTGCCTCCCATCGCTCTCGGTGATGTCGCCGGTTGGGCTGAAATCAATGCATATCGTAACTTTTTGAGCGTGAGCGCTTTGCGCCATCCCGAAAATTGTGAATGAAGCGACAAGCGTCGCGATAAAGAAAAATGACAATTTGATCTGTGACATGATTTTTCCTCCTACAAAGACAATTCTTGATCTTTCAAGCAGCATCTTATTTTGAAGCGTGGCTACAGCCGCTTTTGTGAAATTAATCTCGGCAAATATACAACCAAAATTCCCGCGCACCGTGAACCGGAAATCCGTTGGCAAGCAATTGGCAATATCATCCCACTGACGCCGGTTTTTCGCCAAAAACACCATAATACGATAATTTATGGAACGAGAGTCGTAAAAAAAGCTTATTGAGACTGAGTCTTTGTAAGAATATTTAACGCAAGGTGGTTCTCGTCAAGCAAAGGGAGAAGATCAGAGTGAACGCCTTAAATAGAATGACCCCACAGCAAGAGCAGCAATACGCGAAGCAATTCGGCGCGGCTAAGAATGGCCGCGTGGCTTCCGGCGTGGCAAAAAAACAGGGTGGAAATGGAGCGAATACCCCCGTTTCTGAACCAAATAAGGCAAAAAAATGGAAGTCCATAGGCCTTGCTGCCGCCGTTATAGGCCCAGGCCTCATGGTCATGCTCGCCGATACCGATGCTGGCAGCATCATCACCGCCGCGCAGTCCGGAGCGCAATGGGGCTACACGATGGTCCTGCCCCAGCTAATCCTCATTCCCATTCTATATGTAGTGCAGGAGATCACCGTCCGGCTCGGCATAGTAACAGGCGAAGGCCACGGCGCACTCATTCGCGATCATTTTGGAATGGGGTGGGCGATGGTTTCGGTAATCACGCTTTTCGTCGCCTGCATCGGTGCGCTGGTTACAGAATTTGCCGGTATCGCAGGTGTCGCGCAGATGTTCCATATTCCGCTCTATGTCAGCGTGCCAATAGTTACAGCATTGCTCGTCATGGTTGGACTTAGCGGCAGCTACCGACGTGTCGAAAAGATCGGTATCGCTGTCGGACTTCTCGAATTGCTCTTCATCGTCGCCGCGATAATGGCAAAACCTGACCTTCATGCAATGGCCAGCGGTTTGACTCATTTCCCCATCGGGCAAGGTAACTATCTTTTTCTGCTTGCAGCAAATGTTGGCGCGGTCATAATGCCCTGGATGGTTTTCTATCAACAAGGCGCAGTAATTGATAAACGATTGCAGCGCAAAGATACCAAGCTGGAACTTTGGGATACAAAGATCGGCGCGGTGCTGACGCAGATAATAATGGTTGCTGTAGTAGTAACAACGGCAGTCGGAATTCACTCGGTCAATCCGAACACGGTATTGAACGACGTGCAGGATGTCACCACCGCGCTGACTCCCGCACTTGGCGAAACCGGAGTAATTCTTTTCGCGCTTGGGATCGCTGGCGCCGGATTTCTCGCCGCGCTCGTCGTATCGCTGGCCGGAGCCTGGGGCATCAGCGAAGCATTCCGCATGAAGCACAGCCTCAACTTACCGCCCAGCAAAGCAAAAGGATTTTACAGCTTATATACTCTCGCCCATGTTGCCGGTGCAGCAATAGTTCTGCTTGGAATTCCGCTCATCAATCTCGTGGTCGATGTCGAAGTGATGAATGCGATTCTGCTCCCCATCGTGCTCGGATTCCTGCTCCTGCTCGAACGCGTCGCGCTGCCGAAGGAATACCGAATGTCCGGCGCCCGCAAGTATATCGTCTGGTCCCTCTGCGGCATAGTAATATCTTTCGGTCTCTACACCGCCGCGAAATCGTTTATGGATTTTGTGGGGTAGGATTGTTCGCGTAGGTTTAGCGATTACATGGCAATTATCTTATGTTGCATGGCCGTTATTGAAGCTTTGCAAGTTCCGCCTCGGCCTTCCGGGCTTCATCGGGAGGTTTCTGCCCCGTGTGCGTCATGCTGTCGGCGATATGAACCGATGCACGGAATGCATCGCGGGCGTCGAAAGGCTTCTCCTGCCGAAGAAATAATTCTCCGATGTTGTAATATGCTTTTACCAAATTCGAATCGCCGCGCATTTCAACAGACAAAACTTCGAGAGTCTGTGGAATATCGCCGAGCTTGAACAGTGCGTAGGATAGATTTCCGATCACCGTATCATTCTCCGGCGCTTTGCGGAGATACATCTGGTAATATTTCGCTGCTGTCTGATAATTGCCGAGTGAAAATGAGATGTCTCCGAGCTTTCTCATTCTCTCCGCGCTGTCGGAATTATATTCGAGTGTGTTAAGCGTCGCGAGAATGCTGTCGCCGAGCATAGTGGGCGACCTGCCGTTCTCTTTGTCTAATTGCTCGTAACGCGAGATAATATCTTTTACAGGATCGGCAGATGCTTTCGGGCGATTGATTACTTCATAAGTTACTATCGCTATTACGATAACTGCAACTCCGGCTACGAAACCGATCGTATATTTCTTCCATAGCTTGTCCCATTTGCTCGTTGGGCGGCGCGGTGCGGGCCCGGGCGGACGGTAAGTTGTCGTCTTCCGAAATCGCGGATCGTTGCGCAACGCTTCAATATGCGATCCTGAAAAATTCTCCGCGAGCGATAAACGAATTTTGTGCTCCTCGCGCTTTTGTGGATCGAAGAGCACTTCCTTCGCCTCGTTGATAGCCTGCATACGGCTCGCCGATCCGGCATCGGTCGGATTCGAATCGGGATGGTATTTTTTTGCAAGCCGACGGTAAGCCTCCCTGATCTCCCGATCGGATGCCGAACGCTTTATCCCGAGGACTGCAAAATAATCTGTCATGCCGTGTGTATGATTTACATAGAGGAGGAGGGTATTAGTTTCAAGATTACTTTGCCGGTCATACTTCCCTGCCTTCCAGAAAACAGGTGCCGAATTTTGTGTGTGTGTTCTTTTCGCGTTCATAATCACCCTCGAAAAAACGCTAATTTCGCCATTCGTTGCAACAACTATTCATAAACCCGCTTCCCAAAGACAACTTTTAGCCAATTTAGTTTTCAATGAGCAATTGCACCCAACTATTAATTCTTAATTCTTCATTCTTAATTAATACATGGTGCCCATCATAGTAGGTGCTAATATACGATGAATAATTGCCGTTGTCAATAGCCGCCGAAAGATTTATCGAAATATTGTCGCGGCGATGAAAGCTCCGTTAGGAGTGGCCCGTTTGTAGAAAACAGATCATTAAATGAACGAACAAGCTCCGTTAGGAGCGGCCCGTCATCAGGCCGCTCCTAACGGAGCTTGACAATTTAACGCCGTAACTATTTCTGTGACTTTCGTAGCCGTGACTTTTAAGTCACGGCGAATTGCCGAGATTGTCGGCTTCGCCACCGTGACCTAAAGGTCACGGCTACTGAAATGCCGCAACGAACGATGGCGGCAGAACCATCCTTACCCCAACCATAAACGCGAGGAGGAATTAAAAATACAACCGCAACGAAGCACGAAAAAAGAGAAACAGGAGATTCCGGTTCGTTGCATTGTATTCAATTATTAACGCGCGCGATGCGGACGGCACAATCCGCGCGACGGGAAGCATTTTTACAAGCGAATATCGAAAAGATTCAATCCGACTTTGGACCGTCGATACGCGCTGCTGTATTCTCGGGATTTCCCAGGGAAGATTCAGAGTTTAATAGTTTTTGGTTTAGTACCATCATATCAGACAAGCCCTCAGGACGAAGGCCACCGTCCATGATCTGCTTCAGACTTGTAATAAGCCGATGTTCAAGCAACTTGATATCGCTATCTTCCATCTTCTTGTTCTGGCAGATTTCTTGAAGTTCCTTGATAATGCTAAGCCGACCCTTTATGATGTCATTCTCCAATTGCAAATCAGCGTACTTATAGCGTAACCGAAGCTCATGCATTTCAGAAAGCATTTTAGTTACCCGTGATATTAAATAAGTGCCGCCAATTATCAAAAGGAGGATATTAGTGCCTGACTCTATCATTCCAACTCTTGCTGGCGTTGAAGTGTCTTCGAGCAAGTCGACCTGTTCAACAAGGTCGTTTAGTTCGCTAATGGTTAAACTAAAACGACTCAGCCGCATACCGTCAGTATTCGAGTCGATAATTTCGAGCCGCATAACTTCTTCCTCCGGAGCAAGGGTAGGATTCTGCCGCGCGGTAATAGTCTCACGTAATAGCTGCATAGTAAAAACAAGGGCCTTGAGCCGCTCATTCAACCTGAAAAGGACAGCGTACCGGGGAATATGCTGCTGTTGGACAAGGTGTGTAGAGTGACCAAAAGAGCCGAGGGACTTAATGTATTCGCCAAGGTTCTCTTCAGAGAATAGAGAGGTAATCTCATACTCTCTCAGTATTTTTGTTGCGATTGGGTCGTTTTCAAATTTTCCAAGTGCACGGTATGAAGAAAATACCAGCTTGTCAAAAGCAACTTTTTCCTCATTCGTTATATCTCTATTAGAGCCGATTGAAACAATGGGATCCAGTAGTGCAATGAATTCTTGTGCGCGAATTTCCGCAACCACTTGCGCGAACGTCTCTGAAAGAAGTGATGGTAGCATGGAGTTAATGTTTTAGTTGTTTTTATGCTTTTTATTTCAAAGGCACCGGATTTGAAATTAGTTTGCATCGAATAGGTGGACCGATATCGGATCGGTTCGAAACATTGTAAAGTGCGCATGCAAGCTGAAACTGTGCCATGAGCATCGTGCCCAATCCCTCTATGGTTGTTGGTGGATAAAGGCCACGGTCACTGGTCCAAATCTGATTATTAAACCGGCCAATCGCATTTATGGTATCTAATAGTATTTGACGTGCATCAAGTATACCGTTTATATACAGCATACCCTTCAACGGATCATCCTGGTCGAAATTAGAAGCAGTAATGGAATCCAAAATAGTCTCATTCAGCCGGAAATCCATCGTTGCATCCACATAGTTTCCATTCGAGTCACTATCAAGGTTCCTGATATGATAGAATATGGGGAAATTGTCCGCATTATAGCCTGCCAAATGAATAATAATTCCAACAGTCTTCTCTTCCTCCGACATTTGCGCTTCAAGTTCGTTTTTCAACGCTTCGGCAAAATCTTCAAGTACGTTCGGACCCAGCGTCTGCCGATAAATAAAGTCATGGAACCATTCAGGCGCTTCCATGCCTCCAATTGAATTTACACCAGCAAAAGAAAATGCGGCATTTAGCGCATCGACCGGAAAGATTTTATCACCTTGCTTGATTTCGCCCGTATCAGGATTGTTAAATAAACTATCAGCGAGATGTATGACGCCTAGAGGTGTGATAACGGTAAGGATAACAGACATTATAACAACCTCCCCTGTTCCGCCCCCATATCCTCAACAGCCGCGCGCTTGAACGTAGAGCGGCCCATCGTCAGATCGGGATAGCGCGGGCGTTCGGTCTGCGACATCAGGCCCTCGATGGTGAGGATTTGCAGCTTATAGGAACGATCGTTCCTATGGTATTCGGTGCCCCATTTATCCTGAGCGTAGAAGCCGGTAGAAACAGCTTCTTCTTTCATCGGTCGCGTCGGTTCGGTCAGCGTGACGAAAAATCCCATCGCGGCTTTCTCGCGCTCGACCGTCGCGATCAGGTCCTTGACCATTGCAACCCCGACGTTGCCGCCGCCTTTTACCGAGACTATTATCTTCCGTG
>Ga0206959_10136_pt1 | contig 21439 bp, 18 predicted proteins | sample Alteio_BWOrgHeat_31_FD_152971 | JGI IMG/M metagenome (GOLD analysis project Ga0206959, IMG submission 152971) | Enriched cells from forest soil in Barre Woods Harvard Forest LTER site, Petersham, Massachusetts, United States -... | ecosystem: Environmental > Terrestrial > Soil > Temperate forest >...
CCCTCACGTCAAAGAGTTCTTCTTCGACGACGATACCTTCAACATCCAGAAAGTCCGCACCATCGAACTCTGCGAGAAATTGAAGCCCCTTGGCCTCACCTGGTCCTGCAATTCGCGTGTCACCACCGATTACGAAACCCTTAAGGCTATGAAAGACGCGGGCTGCCGCCTGCTCGTTGTCGGATACGAATCCGGCGACCCTCAGATCCTCAGGAACATCAAGAAGGGCGCGACCGTGCAACGTGCGCTGGACTTTACGCGCGATTGCCACGAACTTGGCCTCGTCATCCACGGCGACTTCATCCTCGGCCTTCCCGGAGAGACCCGAGAATCGATCCGCAACACCATCAAATTTGCGAAACGGCTTGATTGCGAGACGATTCAGGTCTCGGTCGCTCACGCCTTCCCGGGCACTGAGCTCTTCGACTATGCGAAGACAAATGGATTCATCACCAACGGAGCCATGTCCGATGAGGGAGGCCATCAGATGGCACACATCAAGTATCCCGGCCTGCCAACCGAGTATGTAATGGAGATGGTCCACAAGTTCTACGACGAATACTACTTCCGGCCCAAAGCAGCCTTCCGAGTCGTCTGGCAGGCAATCGTGAACCGCGATGTTCCCCGGCTCTACACCGAAGCCAAGTCCTTCATGAAGCTTCGCTCGCAGCGGAACAGGGCTAGCCGTGCAGCCATCGCCCTCAAGGCCCATTGAAGAAACGCTCGCCGCGAGACTGAAATCGTGTTGGGATGCTTGTGAGGCAGAATACACGGCACAATTCTCTGCGCGTGTACAGTATTCGTACCCGAAATGGCTTTCGGATTCTTGGTGGGCCCACCAGGACTTGAACCTGGAACCAACGAATTATGAGTTCGCTGCTCTAACCGATTGAGCTATGGGCCCTTACGCGGATTGAACGCTTCAGAGATTCTACTGCTTCCGGCCTGACTGTACCAAAATCCCTGAATGCACTTGGACCAGTCCCTTTGCTCTAACTACTGAGCCGTAGGCTAATGTGCTAACCGGAATCTCTGCCAGAACACTGATTTTCTAACCTTCATTGATTGTAAATGCTTGTATTTCATCTCCCGACCCGCAAGCTGGCGAATGACATCAGTGATGGCTTGCAGGGGAGAAGCTAATCGGCAACCTCGACTGCGTCTTTCCAGAACCGAAGGCTCCGAGGCGTAATGCCGCCAGGATGGCTCTGATAAATCTCCAACAAAGAGAGATAGAGTGCAGCAGCTTCGGAGCCAAGCCCAAGCAGGTTCAGGGAACGCAGTATGCGTGTCAGGCGAAGGTGATTGTGATTGCCAGGTGTGAGCCAGTTCGAAGAACGTGCGGCGAAGCTCGCTGCCTGCTGTATTTTCCCCGCATGAAACTCCAATCCGTAGAAACGCAGCATGCGTAGGAAAGACTGTCTCAGCCGATCCTGCAATTCTTGTGATTGGCGAAAAGCGGTGATGGTCGCCGCATCCAGAATCGGTGCGCTAGGGTTCGCACCACTGCGCTCCGGCAGAGGGAAGAGCCATTGGATGAAATCGTGAACTGCTTCGAGCTGTGTATCCGGCCATGCGAGGATTTCATCCAGGGTACGCCCAGAGTCGTCATGGCCGCCGCGGTAAAACTCGAGAATTTTGCCACTCATACCCATCCCGGATGCTTACAGATGGATGAAGCCTTTCGCAATGGCAAATAGAGACAGCGTGGCGACAACCACCCAAAGCAGTACACCTTGAATCATAGGACGAGCGCCCACCTCTTTGAGTGTCTGACGCGAAATACCGGTCCCGATAAGAAAAAGTGTAACCGCCAGGCCGAGCTTTCCAAGGTGGTAGGCCCCAGCGTACGCGAGATGCAATTGCGGAAGATAGCTGTTCATGACTGCTGCGATGCAGAAATAAAGAATGAACCAAGGCAGATGGATATGCGATCTACTCTTTCTAATCGCTGCCGTAACCAGCGCTACGGGCACGATCCACAGAGCTCGCGCGAGCTTTACAGTGGTCCCAATCGTCAGAGCAACGGCTCCATATTTGGCTGCTGCGCCAACTACGGAGCTGGTGTCATGAATGGCCAGCGCGGACCACAATCCAAACTGAGTCTGTGAGAGATGCATGGCTGCGCCAATCGCGGGGAAGATCAGCAGAGCTACTGAATTGAGCACGAAGACTGTTCCCAGTGAAACTGCCATTTCTTCTTCATTCGCTTCCGTGACAGGCCCGAGCGCGGCGATGGCGCTGCCTCCGCATATAGCTGTTCCTGCGGAGATCAGGAAAGACTGCGTCTTTTGTACATGCAGCAGACGGCCGAGCAGCGCGCCCAGCGCAAGCGCAAAGGAGATGCCGACAGCCGTGTAAAGAAAGCCTGAGCTGCCTACTTTGATCACTTCACTCAAGTTCATTCCAAAACCGAGGCACACAACCGACGCCTGCAGCAGGAATTTCGCGAGGCGCTTGCTGTCAAGTTGATAGGGATGCGCCAGGAACAGTCCATACGCAAGACCTGCACCCAAGGCCAGCGGCGGAGAAAGCAATCCGCTTGCCGCGAGGATGATGCCAACGAAGAACAGGTTCTTTGCCATACATCTTGAGCTTGGCAGTCAAGAGAAGATACGTCCAAGCATGAATTGTGATGTTTGATTTGTTTTACTTATCGCCTGGACGGTGGGCCTTTTCCCCCTTCTTGCGTGGGGGGATTTTGGGCAAGTGCGAAGCGGTGAAAGACGGCTGCAGGACCTTCTGGTGCGGGACCGAGTTTTCGGATGAGTGTGAGTTCGCGGCGGATATCGAGATTCTCAATGCGGATTGTGACAACCGTGGCCAGCCGCAATGCTTTGCTGATGGCCCATTCGGAGACAAACCCCAAACCAAGTCCCGCCTCGACGCCGGAGATTATGGCTTCGGTCGAATCGAGTTCCACCTGAATGCGTAACTGGGCCAGTGGCAAACCCGCTTTCTTCAATGCCTGTTCCACGACGCGGCGTGAACCGGAGCCTTGTTCGCGCAACAGCAACGGAACATTCATCAAAGATTTGAGCGGCACACTGCCGATGCCATTCCATTCATGACTTGGCGGTGCGATGAGCGTCATGCGGTCATCGAGAAATTTTTCTGCGTGAACTTCCTTGCTGCGTGACGGACCTTCAATCATTCCCAGCGTGATGGAATCATGCAGAAGGAGAGCCACAATTTCTTCTGTATTGCCGCTTACGACAGAGAGCGTCACTCTTGGGTTGTCTTTGAGGAAGCTGCCCAGCATACGAGGCAAAATATATTGCGCAACCGTCGTCGAGGCACCGAGCCGCAATTCGCCGCTGGCTTCACCGTCCAGTTTCGCCAACGCAGTTTTTGCTTCTTCGAGCACGTGTGCAGAGCGGTCTGCATATTTGAGCAGCAGCCTACCAGCAGGTGTAAGCGATGTTCGTGTGCCGCTGCGATCAAAAAGGCGCTGTCCAAGTTCTTCTTCCAGCGCATGGATGTGCTGACTTACGGCAGGTTGACTCAGGTGCAGCCATTCTGAAGCTTTGCGAAAGCTGGCCTGTTCCGCGACGGCGCGAAAGACTTTCAGCCGGTAGTTTTCCATCGAAATCCCGTCTGAAATCAAGGCTTATCTCTGAAGCGTAAGATCAGCGCAAAAGCCCCGGCTTGCCGGGGCTTTTGCCGTAAGCGGGAAAAAGGCAATTAAACAGTCACTGCTTTGGCTGTTTCCGACGACGACTGAGTCGCAACTGAATTCGGCTTGGAATCCGATGTTTTTTCGCTGCCTGGCTTGCGAATATCGATGCCGCCCTTGAAAAAGGCTCCATCTTCAATCGAGATGCGCTGCGCTACAACGTCGCCTGAGAGTGAACCTTCACTGCGGATATCCACACGGTCGCTGGCGTTCACATTGCCCCGCACTTTGCCCAGAACCACAATCTCGCGAGCGGAGATGTTTGCTGTGACCTGACCATTGCGGCCGACCGTAACACGATTGCCCGGCAGATTAATCGAGCCCTCTACCTTGCCATCAATGTACAGCGACTCGGAACCAGTGACTTCGCCCTTAATAATGAGGCTCTTACCGATGGTTGCCTGGTCGGCTGAGGCGGGCTGGGCCGCTGCCGCCGGAGCGTTGCTGCGCACATTAGGTTCAAAGCTAGGGGTTGCAGGGGCGGCCGGGCGAACTGGCTCGCTCGGGGTTGGCGATGAGCTTCCGGTCTGATTTGGTTTCCACATCTTTTGGGGTTTCCTTTCTTCTCCTCTATATCACTTCCGGAAGGAACGGCGGGAATCCCTCGCCCGCTCATTGCTGTTCCACAGCGGAAGTTTGAACCTGGTAGTAACGTCGAACTCTGTCCCATTCGAGGGAATCGTGCACCTTCGAATCCGCGCAGTCGGCGCTGCTGTCTGCATCTTAAACATGGTTGATTGAAAATTGCACTCTATTCGCAAATCTTTTCTCTCCGGCATGCACCTTGGTATGTTTCAAAGAGGTACATTTTTCCGCTTCCTGGGCCGCAACTATGACCGACCGTGAACTGATACGCCACATCGAGCGCTCTGCCGGTCAGCGGGCAGGCTACAAACAGCTTATCCGTGAATTAGGCCTGGGCGGAGGCCGAGAGCGCCGTCTGCTGCTGGAACATTTGGCGCGGCTGACCATGCGTGGCGCATTGGTCAAGCTGGATCGCGACCATTGGGGAATCCCGAGGGCGGTTGCGGTTCGCGACAATCTGGTGGCCGGGCGGCCGCGTGTACTGTAAAGCGAGACAAAGGGATGGAGCAGGAACGGAATATTGTATTTAGTGACATCAAGGTCGCGGTGGTAGACCTCGGTGGCCCAAGGCAGGTCACCGAGTTGCTCGGGGGTGACCTGGGGGCGGTCGGGGGTGTGGAGAATCTTGCCGGAGGATTGGTCCTTATAGCTGACACCGAGGATCTCGTTCAGGGGCTTGCCCTTGGCATACTCGACGACCGAGAAGTCGAACTCGCGGCGGCAGATGAAGTCGATGGCGGGGCACCCGTTGAAGGCTTTGTCGGGCGATGTGGTGACGGGTGGGCCTACGAAAGCGATCTTAATCGAGGGATATGTCTGCTTAATGACAGTGGCCATCTTCTGATCGCCCTCCCAGCCCAGGCTGCTGGTAAAGAGAACGAGGAATTCGTAATCCTTGAGGATCTCGACGACCTCCTGCCATTTGATGTGGTGGGGTGGCGCATCGAGGAGACGGGATCCCTCCAGCATGCCGGCCGGATAAGTGAGCCAAACGGGGTACCAGTAGGACTCGATCTCGCGGGTAGCCGGCCAACGTGAGCTGGCACCGCCATCAAACTTCTCGAAGGAGGGCGGGTTCAGGAAGAGGGTCTTCAGAGGCTTCGCTGTCTGAATAGCTTCTGCGATATCCGGTGTGCTGATCTGTTCCGACATAGTGGCTCCTTGGGTTATATGACGACTGGCAGGTCTTGGCAGTCACATTAAGAACAGAATCCTCTATTCAACCCGCCGATCTTCAGACACCCGCCCCTGATCGCGAGATGCACGGCATGTTTCCATGAGGTATTAATCCGCCGATCCGCCAGCCGCTGGCAGATTGATCGATGTGCTTGAGGAGCCCCTGGACATCGGCGTATCAAGTCCGCCGCTCAGGGTATAGTTTTGCAGGGCAATGGCACTTTGCCATACATCACGCAACGCCTCCAGATAATGGATCTGTAACTGGAAGAGTGTGCGCTGTGACACCAGCACCTGAGGATAGGCCTGCGCCATGTTCTGATACTTGTTCAGATACAGTTCATAGGCCCTGGCAGCGCGCGGCAATAGCTGTGTTTTGTAACGTTCAACCTCGAACTTTGCAGCCTCATAAGACTGCGCCAGGGCAGAGGCCTGCTGATGCAAAGCAAGTTGTTCACGAACAACATCCTGCGACGCGCGTTCAATCTCCGCCTTTGCGGTCTCGACGTTGCCCTGATTTCGATTCCACAGGGGAATATTGATTCCCGCACTTGCAAAACTCTGTGCTCCTGCCGGTTTTGTTGGGTTTTCGCTGACATGTTCTCCGTTGTACTGCTCGCCCGCCCGCAACTGAAGGTCAGGGACAGATTCACGCTTCGCGTCTTTGAGTCGCGCTCTCGCCACTTCAGCCTCTTGTTGCGCTCGTTTGACGACCGGACTGTCCTGCGCGATGGAATCTACAATTTGCTCCGCATTCAGTTCGGGCGTTTTCTCAAGGTCGCCCTGCAATGGAGTGACCTCCAGATCGCCCTTTCCCGAGACCGTAGCAAGCATGCGGAAGGCTTGCAGGTATTGACGCTGAGCCGTGACGTAGTCCACCTTCGCCTGTTCTGTTTCCACTTCTGTTTGCAGAATGTCAGGAGCATCGGCCTGTCCTACATTGGCAAGTTGATGGACCGTCTCCGCGGCATCAAGCGCTACACCAAGCAACCGCTGCCGTAGCTGGACTGCTGCCTGGGCCGTGAGCGCAGCGTAGAACGTTTGTTCGACATCTCCGTGGACACGGTAGGTTTGCTCTTGAACTCCTATCTGGTCTGCTATTTTTTCCTGATCGTAGATATCGCGCCGTAGTCCGCGCTTGCCTCCGAGAACGATGGTCTGTTGGACAAAGCCACCCTGTTCCCCACCTCCAAAGGAGCCGCCTCGAATCTGCTCTCCCTGATAACCAACGGAAGGATTGGGATAGAGTCCGGCCTGGCGCGCCTGCTCCTCTGATTTGCGAACAAGCAAGTCTGCCTGCCTTAGCGTTGGATTATTAGAGTCGGCAAGGGCTTCGAAGTCGGCGAGCGTCTTTGCCGGTCGAGTTGCAGCGTCCTTGAGCAACTCGGGAGCGGGAAGGTTCTCTCCGGTTCGATGGCCAGGATTCTCTGGCTCCTGCAAGGCCATCGTCGAATGCGTGTCCAGGTTCTGTGAGGTTGGGACATTCGTCTGCAAATTGCCCATGTCGTTTGGCTGCATGTTCATGGGAAGACCTTGACTGGAGTTCTGCGCGAATGCCGTTACATGGATAATGCTCGTCATCGCTAGTACGAGGGTGGCTATTTCCATCCTATTTCTCATCAGGCACGCTCCAGAATGGCTGCATAAGGATCGTTCGTCCGGTTGGCCTGTTTCATGCGAGAAATGACCTCATCATATTTCTCCAGAGGCAGAACGCGTACAAAGGTCATCATGCCCTGCATGAACCCGCTCCAGCCTGGACGCAGGCCGTAGTTCTCGGGCCGATCGACCATTTCGTCCATTGCCATCATCGGCCCTTCCATGTAGACATCCTGGGGGAAGTTGGGAACATCGTTTGCATTTTTGGCGATGTCTCCGTGTGAATCTCCCATCTGCATACCGGGCATGGCAGCCATCGCCTTGTCCTGCGAGAGCGGACCGTTGGTCGTTGGTGTGTCGGAGGCATTCCCAACACCCCCCAATCCTCTACCTAGAGCGGGCCCATAATCCTCCCCCATTGGGCCACCTGGATTGCCTTTCAGCACGCCCATGCCCGTATTCATGTCCCCTCCTGCTGGCATTCCCGCGCTGCGGGTCATCTTGCCCACATTCGATGACATCTGGTTCATCATGTGGTGAGGCAGGTGGCAGTGGATCATCCAATCGCCTGGATTGTTGGCGACGAACTCAACGTTCCGAGCTTGCGCCACACCGACCAGCACAGTATTGCCGGGCCACCATGCAGCTTCTGGAATGCGACCGCCCTCGGTTCCTGTCGTATAAAAGGTGTGCCCATGCAGGTGCATCGGATGATGATCCATGCCTAGATTCACGAACCGGATGCGGACGCGATCCCCAAGCCGAACAATGAGCGGAGTGGTTGCCGGGGCTGCCTTTCCATTGAGCAGCAGCCAATTGAACTCCATGTTCATCGTGTTCGGTACGGTGTTGTTGGGCAGAACGGCATACTCCTGTAGATGAATCAGAAAATCCTTGTCGCAGTGCGGGCGATAGGGTTCTCTGGGATGCATGATGAAGGCACCAAGCATCCCTGCCATCTCCTGCATCGCCATGTGGGAGTGGTAAAAATAAGTTCCTGCCTGATGGATATTGAATTCATAAATGAATCGCCCGCCAGGCCTCACAGGATCTTGGCTGATGCCGGGCTGCCCGTCGTTTTGAATGGCGTCCTCAAAACCATGCCAGTGAATCGAAGTCGGTTCCGGCAAGCGATTATCGAAAATTACGCGCACTCGATCGTATTGATTCACCTGAATCGTCGGGCCCGGCGCCGATCCATTGAAGCCCCAGGCGTCGATTGTTTTAAGCGGGCTGATCCTCTGCTTCACCACTTCTGCAATCAGGTGAAAGACCTTCGTATCACCATCCATCGTGTAGGACAGATCGCCGATGTCGGCGGTCACAACTGGCATGTTGAAAGCAACTCCAGGACGGCCTGAGCGGTCTTCCTTCAGCATTCGACTGTTGGGGAAGGACACTCCATGCTGCGACTCGGCAAGCACTCCGGGCGCGGCAAAAAGTCCGGCGCCAAGACCGAATGCCTTCCGAATGAAGGTACGGCGGTTACTCATAACTATCCTTATTTTGAAATGGTCATTAGACAGTGGCGCGATGTGCAAACAGGCACATCGCGCGTTGCAAAAAAGTCAAGGAAGAAGATGGGACTAGATACGAAGGGATGAATCGGGACGCACAGCAACTGGCCTATTGTCGCTTTTTCGACTGAGCGGTGCGACAAAAGTCATTCGATGGAACGGAGTGATCTCAGAAGAATCTGCCCACAAAGCAAGGGTTGCATCCAGAAGATTGGCAGCATCCGCGCCCTTCTGTTCACCGTTCCTGACCATTGCCGGTAAACCCGATTCGCAGCCGATGCTGTGGCAGGAGTCGCTTGAGGAGAAACCAACCGTTTTGTCACAATCGATTGCCATGCTGTGACAATGGGACATCTTCATTTCGCGATTCGCAGAATGGCTGTTCACAGACGTAGTCATCAACGAGCAACTCAAATCGCAACTTAACGCGCGCATCTGACTGCCGGCGAAAAGTAACAATAATGCCACGAAGATGAGCTTCTTAAACATATGCCAGCGTTCTACGGTAGCCGACTCAGCCGTTCAGGCATTGCCAATGGTTGATGGTAACATCGCCCGTTTAGAGCGGCAAAACGGGGCTAGTTTATGAGCCAATGGCTGCGTTTCATAAAGCTCTTAAGTCAAGCGGATTCTAATGTGATTCAGGCGGTGAAGCATCCGGACCGATTGCTCCACCCCGTCCGGTGGTTCTCAATCAAGTCCGAGGGTTATTGACGTAGCTCGGTGATCCTGGCCACCTGTTCCTTGATTTGGGCCAACTCCTCTTGCAGCCTCGCCACCTCGGTCTCCAACCGGCATAGACGCTCACTGCTGGATGAGATATCCGCGGCAGCCATATTGGACGGATGCGTTCTCTCGACCAAACTTTCGGCATCGTCCGAGAGTAGGTGCGCATACCGGATCTCTTTTGTACCCGGCTGACGTGGAAGCGCCTTCACCAGCGACGGTTGACGCTGCATAAGCCGTTGCAAAGCAGACAACACATCCTCGAGTTCTTCAAAGCGATGCATGCGTTCCGTGCGGCTGCGCAGTTCTCCCGGTGTTTGTGAGCCACGCAGCAACAATACACACAGCACAGCCACTTCGCCGCGTGTGAAGTTGAAGACCTCTTGCAGATGATGCTCGTACTTCGTCACACGGTCATCCGAGCCGCGTCGCGGACCGGCCAGACGATCATCTTCCAGACGATGCAATGCCTGCCGAATTTCATCTTCATTGAGCTGCATGACTGGCTCTCGATTGTTCTTCTGGTTGCAGGCATTCACCAATGCATTCAGCGAAAGCGGGTAATACTCCGGTGTGGTGATCTCCTTTTCAATCAGCGAACCCAGCACGCGAGCTTCAATGGCATTCAGCAGAATCGTCATGAAATGAGAGTACGCCAAGGCAAACAAGACAAGTAAATTCAGCGGGCAGCCCTTTTAAGACCGCCTCCGGACCTCTTCTGCTTCGTCCTTGCGGATCACAATTGAAATACAGCTTCTTACAGGCAACCCTTTCCCAATCGATTCTTTTCCGTTCGACAGAGAAACTTCCGCAAAATCCTACTGCATCTTAATGAAGGTGAAGGTCTCGAACGGGAAAGGCCTTGCGTTCGTTCATTTCAGATCCACAATGTCAGATCCAATCGAGGTTTCTATGATTTCCGAAAATCGCAGTCATGCCACGAACGAAGTTGTAGTCGCATATTTCACACGCAGTGAAGATGCTCAACGCGCCATCGATGATTTGGTGACGGAGGGTTTTGCGTCGCGCCAGATTGGCGCAGCCTTTCGTAGTCACATCGGAACCGCTCCAACCGGTATAGACACGGTTAATTCGAGCCCGGAAGGCACCGGCAGCTTGCGCGCGACCTACGATTCCGACTCGCTCGGCTCCGGTCCCGCATCCGGTACAAGTGCCGTCATTCCGTCAGGCCTGTCGACGGGTTCAGGCAGCGTCGTCAGTGGGGCAGGCAGACCGGGCCCCATTCCTGGTTCTGAAATTCCTCATCATCGCGAAACAACAGAGGTAGAAACTACAAAGACCGTGGCAAATCCAATGCCTGCCACCGGCGGTTTCCACGAGTCACGCGATGAAAATAATTGGTGGAATAAGCTGAAACACATTTTCAGTAGCGACTCTGAGAAGAGTAGCCGCTCTGAAGGAATTGTCGACAGCACCAGCATGAACTTTGGTACGGGCGAAGGACACCTTGCCACTTATCCGGAAGCATATGATTACGCATACTCCGGATCCGCCTTCGAAGGTGCTTTTTCCGGCATGGGCCTGCCTCAGCAACATGCACGTACACTCGTCGGGGAAATGCGCAACGGCGGAGCTATCGTCAGCGTAAGTGCCAGTGGGCGCATCTCCGATGCGGAAAAGATACTTGAGCGCAACAATGGCCGCGTCCGATACGAGGCAGCCTCAACCACTTCAACCTGGCAAGATGTTCCCGGTGAGCGCGTTCATGTTTTTGGAGAACTTTCGCGTACGTATCCCGGATATTTAAAAAAATCAGATACGATCCAGCGCAAGGCGTCCTGAATCAAAGATCTGAGCACTGAACTTGGAGCAAGAAGGCGGTTTTCATGCGGTAGTTTCATCTCCCAGATGAACTGCCGCATTTTCTTATAAATTTCCATCCAATTTCTTTTACAGTTTCGGTATAGCGTCCTGCTTTACCGGGAGGGAATGGAAGTTAACGCCGCTGCTGCACCATCGAAGGCAAAATCTCGCATGCGCCGCATGCGCCTTGTTCCCCTCATTGCAGCAACCTACTTCATGGTTTCTGGCGGACCTTACGGAATCGAAGACATCCTGGGCGGCGCAGGCTACAGCAAGGCCCTCATCATTCTCTTGCTGTTTCCGTTCCTCTGGAGCCTTCCCACAACACTCATGCTGGGCGAACTCGCCAGCGCAATACCTGCTGAAGGTGGATTTTATGTCTGGGTGCGCCGCGCCATGGGGCCATTCTGGGGCTATCAAGAGGCATGGCTGTCGCTCACGGCCAGCATCTTTGACATGGCCATCTACCCAACCATCTTCGTCCTCTACCTCGGCAAATTTTTTCCTGCATGGACAGCAGGTTCACGCGGCATCTTCTGGGAGCTGGCTCTCGTCATTGCCTGTTGCCTCTGGAATCTTTGCGGAGCGCCAGCTGTTGGAGAAGGCTCGGTCACGCTGTTCGTCATCCTGCTTACGCCGTTCGTCATACTTACCGTTCTTGCCTTCCTGCATGGCCCCCATTGGCACCAACACGCGACGGCTTTTACGGGAGGCAGTATCAGCACTGCCGTCATTGTCGCCCTATGGAACTACATGGGTTGGGACAATGCTTCCACTTTTGCCGGGGAAGTAGAAAACCCACGCCGCAATTACCCGCGCGCAATGCTTACCAGCACGGCACTCGTCGCCATCTCCTACATTCTCCCTGTCGCCGCCGTCGCCTACGCTGGTCTCTCCATCGAACAGTTCTCCACCGGCTCGTGGACCGATGCGGCGCGCACTCTCGGCGGTCCGCTGCTTGCTGGCGCCATCGTTCTGTGCGGAACCATCAACGGCCTGGGGATGTTTAATGCCCTGGTCCTTTCTTATACGCGTCTGCCAATGGTTCTCGCACAGGACGGCATGCTGCCGGCATGGCTCACTCTTAGGAACAAGCGCGGGGTTCCCTGGGCAGCGATTGTTGCCTGCGGAATCGCCTGGGCGGCGGCACTCGGTTTTCGTTTCGAGGAGCTGATTTCCATTGACCTGATTCTTTACGGAACGAGCCTGATTCTGGAATTCATCGCCCTCGCGGTGTTGCGTTTCAAGGAACCGGACCTGCCGCGGCCCTTTCGCGCCGGCAATCTCTTCGTGGCCTGCACCCTGGGCATTCCACCAACCATTCTTATCCTCTACGTCATGTACGCTGCGCGAGACGAACGGATGGCGCACATGCCTGCACTGCTCTTTGGCTTTTTCATCGCCCTCGCCGGCCCTATCTTTTACTGGATATCCCGCAAATGCTGGGGCCAGAAGGCCATCGGCCAAACGGTCCTCGCTCCAACCGGCGATTGACCGCGCTGAATCCGCTTCAATAGACTTGAGAAGAGTCTCTAACCCATGCCGTTTTGTTCTATGCCGTTTAGCTTTCGCTCGCGCCTGCGTCCCTGTTCTTCAATCGTCATCGCCTCCCTTTTCGCTTCCAGCCTGATTGCTCCTGTGTCGGCGCAGCAATCCGCCAAGCCGCCTGCAAAACAGCAACCGACTCTGCAGGTGCGTCCCGAAAAACCTCCCGCACTTGCCGACCCCGCTGGGCCAGCGGTAAGCCTGGAGACCAGCGAAGCCCTTTTCTACGTAGCCGTCGCCCTCAATGCCTGCGGCTACGACAACGGGCTCGCCGACTCCGATCCGATCCGGATGCATGTGCGCGACCAGGTCAATCAGGCTTTACAGCAATCGGAAGCCGCTCGCGATGCCCGCGATAAGCTCTGCGTCTTCATCAATCAGCACCGGCTTTCTGAGAATGCCAGCCGCGATCTCGCACAGTATGTCTCGCTCGCGCTCTACCTTACGCCACCGCCCGAGCTTGCTCTCAGCGTAGACGAAGCCGACATGCCGCCTGATTCCACGCAGGTAATCGAGATTCTTCCTCTGCTTCGCACCTTCGCGCAGGCTACGCAGCTGCACTATATCTGGGTCTCGAACCATGCTGCCTACGAAGAGGAAGTCGCCAAACTTCACGATCCCCTCACCCAGATGATTGTGAATACCAACGTTTATCTCAAGATGCCGGCCAGCACTTACAGCGGCAGCCGTTTTCTTGTCGTGCTTGAGCCGATGCTCTCTCCTTCAGAAACGAACGCTCGCGTCTACGGCCCGGATTATGTCGTGGTAGCCTCGCCCGTCAATGGCGTCATTCACATGCAGGAAGCGCGCCACACCTATCTGCATTACGTCATCGAGCCGCTGCTCTATTCGCGCGCCTCAGCGATGGACCGTATGCTGCCCCTTTTGAAAACGGTCCGCAATGCGCCCCTCGATTTCGTCTACCGCAGCGATATCGTCTCTCTCGTCATTGAATCCCTCATCCGTGCCATTGAAGCGCGCACGATGGATACAGGCATCGCGGAATATAAAATTCCCAATGACGTGCGGCGTGCTGATCTTGAGCATGAAACACAACTGCATAACGTCTCTCTGCAAAAGATCGCAACCGTCCGTCAGAATTCCGTGAACCAGAGCATGGGCGCAGGCTTTGTGCTCACACAGTATTTCTACGATCAGCTCATTGCTTTTGAACGCACGCCTGACAGTTTGAAAGAGACCATCGGTCCAATGGTCTACGGCATGGATATCGATCAGCAGATACACCGCGCGCGTGATACCCACTTTGCCGAAGAAGGTTCGTCCGACATCATCAGCCACGTCTCACGCCAGCCGCACGGACTCGATCTCGCTGAAATCAAGCTGCATCAGGGCGATGCCGCAGGTGCTGAAAAGTTGGCGAAACAGGCGCTCGCCGATCACACACCCGACCCGGGCCGCGCCGACTATATTCTTGCCCTCACCAGCGTGATGCAAGGCCAGATGGAGGAAGCAGAAAAGGGCTTCGGTGAGACGATTCGCCTCTCTACCGATCCGCGTCTGCTCGCCTGGTCCCACATCTATCTTGGCCGCATTCACGATATCCGTGAGGAACGCGACGAGGCACTTGGCGAATACAAAACGGCCCTAACTGTCCGCGATGGCCAGCCCGACACCAGGGCTGCAGCCGAAAAGGGGCTGAAACAGCCCTTTGCGCCGCCAAAGAGCGCACAGCGGGAAGACGATAGCGATGACAGCGGTACAGCGGCCTCCCAGAATCCACCACAAGCTCCGGCACCTGCCCCACATCCATAGCCGCATGGTAGAGAACGGATAGCAGTCAAAACATCGGATTACGGGCGACTGGCGAATTCTTCCCGGTTGCCCGACTTGCTATTTCTGTCCCGTATTAGCAAAGAGAACCAGTTGTCATTCTGAACAATGCAAAGCATCTTAACGGTGGAAGCTCCATTCGCCGCTAAGATGCTTTCCCTTTTGCTCGCCAGAATGACGATCATCTTTCGTTATGCAAACACACGTCTGGAATATCTCGATTAAAAATACTTAAGTATTGACTTAATAATACAATTGGCGCTATAAAAACTTAAGCGTGTACTTAACTTATTGGGATTTTTGGGGGAATCTATGGAAAAGCAATCCGTTATCCACAGCACATTCGTCATCGAGCGTAGTTATCCAAAGCCTCCTGCGGTCGTATTCTCCGCATTCGCCGAGGCAGCGAAAAAGCGCCGCTGGTTTGCCGAGGGCGAAAACCATGAAGTCGAGGAATTTGAGATGGAGTTTCGAGTCGGGGGAACTGAACGGTTCCGGTATCGTTTCAAGGAAGGTTCACCGCTCAAAGGCACCGTACTTTCAAACGAAGGAAAATATCAAAACATTGTTCCTAATCGGCTCGTTGTAACCGCTTCTGCGATGACGCTCGGTGACAAGCATATTTCGGCCTCGCTGGTCACGATCGAGCTTCTGCCGACGAACAAGGGAACCGACCTCATCTGCACCCATCAGGGTGCATTCTTTGAGGGCGCCGATGGGCCTCAAATGCGCGAAGCGGGATGGCGCTACCTGTTCGAAGCATTGGAAAAGGAGCTAGAGCGCTAGGACAGCATCTGTACCGTAAAGCCAATGCCATGTCTGACAAGGAAGAGACAATTCATCGTATTTTTCATGCCCTCGGCGATCCCACGCGCCGCATCATGATGGAAAAGCTGAGTGCGGGACCCATGTCTGTCTCGCACTTGGCAATTCCTCTCAAAATTACCCTTGCCGCTGTGGTTCAACACCTGCAGGTATTGGAGGAAAGCGGGCTGGTACTTACAGAAAAGATCGGCAGGGTACGCACATGCCGCATCAACCCAGCAGGTCTCTCCGTGGTGGAGCAATGGATCGCCGATCGGCGTTCGCTCTGGGAAAAACGCTTGGATCGTTTGGATGATCTGCTGGCGGAGCCAGATGAGCCTGCATGAAGAGATCATCTCTGTGTTCAACTACTTCGGCCGTCACAAGACCTCCTGATCGGCTGTTTCGTCATTAAAACGAAGCAATAAGCCAATTCGCCTCATCGCAGCAGCTTTGAAGTCCGTCTTATAAATCGTCTAAAGTAAAAGAAGGCTGTCGCATCCATGGGGCAATCGGCACTGCAAACGCTCGAACGCGCACTCGGACATACGTTCGGGCAGGAACATTTGCTCGTCCAGGCCCTCACGCACAGTTCCCTGGCCCATGAATTCCACCTCTCCGAAGGCAATAAGACAGGCCATCCGCCTCCGGAAGATAATGAACAGCTCGAATTCCTCGGCGACGCCGTAATCGGGCTACTGGTCGCGGAATCCCTCTACAAGCGCTTTCCCGAGCTAGGCGAGGGCGAACTCACCCGCCTGCGCTCAGCTCTTGTCAGCCGCAAACATCTTGGACAGGTTGCCGCCCGCCTCAAACTGGGCAAGCACCTGCGCCTTGGCCGGGGAGAGGAACGCAGTGGCGGCCGAAAAAAGAGTGCCTTGCTCGCCAACTGTATCGAAGCAGTCGTCGCGGCCCTTTATCTTGATGCAGAGATCGAAATTACAAGAGCCTTCGTCGAACGCGAAATCGTCGCGCCCTCGGTCATGGAGCTGCAAAAAGAGCTGTTGGAAGGGCGTAGCATAGGCGATCACAAGTCTGCCTTGCAGGAATATCTGCAGGCAAACAAGGGAAGCCAGCCAACCTATGTAGTCAAGGCAGAAAGCGGCCCCGATCACCGCAAACGCTTTCTCGTGGAAGTTCGCCTTTCGGACAACGGCACAACCGGCAAGGCTCTTGCACGTGGCATGGGCAGCACCAAAAAGAAAGCGGAACAGGAAGCGGCGCGCCGGGCCATGGAGAAGTTAACAACGGCCAAAGCGAAGGAGATCAAGGAGATCCCAGATGAGTGAGATCCCTCCCGCCTTCGCCACCAGTGTCGAAGCTCCTTCTCAGACGCAGTCCGAGACGCCGGCGATTCCACCGTCTAAGCCGACGCCCGTGTCCCCGGCACCGCGGCACCACCACATGGTTTACCCCACGGTACTTGATACGGGCCGCTCACTGCTCTCCATCATAGTGATCGCGCTCTTCGTGCTGACATTTATCGTGCAGCCCTTTCGCATTCCATCAGAATCGATGGAGCACACGCTGTTGGTCGGAGATTTTCTGCTGGTCAACAAAATGATCTACGCGCCTCCCGGAGTCTGGCGCTGGCTGCTTCCCTATCGCCAGATCCAGCGTGGCGATATCGTCGTCTTTCATTTCCCAATCGACCCGAACGACCATGTCGTCAAACGCGTGATTGCAGTTCCCGGCGACCGCGTCCATCTTCACAATGGGCTGGTTTTTCTGAATGGCCAGCCGGAAGCTGAGCCTTACGCCGTCTACGAAGCCTCCTATTCTGACAACTTCCGCGATCAATTTCCCACCATGCTCTATACCGACCCCGGCGTCGATACGAAATGGTGGACGGAAATGCGCCAGGATGTGCAGAATGGCGATCTCATCGTGCCGCCCGGTCATTATTTCGTCCTTGGGGATAACCGCAACCACAGCCGCGACAGCCGATATTGGGGATTTGTACCCAGGCCCAATGTCGTGGGACGTCCATTCCTCATCTACTTTTCGCTCCGCCAGCCCTCTACCACAGGTGTCCCGGATCTCCCAGGTGATAGACTCGGACACGATAAGGATCCGGATCCGGTAACCAGCATCGTCGATTTTGCACGTTGGGAGCGCATGTTTCGCATCGTTTGGTAGCCTGATTTACGACAGAAAGATATGGAACAGACTCTGGAAAAACAGTCCGAAAAGAAACAGGTTCACCACGAAGAAACTCCCCTTGAGTTCATCGCCTCTATCTGCAGCGTGCTCGTACTGGGACTTTTTGCGCTCACCTTTATCTTTCAGAACTTCGAAATTCCTTCGGCGTCGATGGAGAAGACTCTGCTCATCGGCGACCATGTCGTTGTCGACCGCATGACGCTCGCTCCCCCCTCGAAATGGGCTCCGTTCGTGCACTACCGCGACGTCCGGCACGGCGACATCATTGTCTTCTTCAAGCCGGTTGCCGAACCGAATGGCGATCATATCTTTCTCGTCAAGCGTGTCGTAGGTATCCCCGGCGACCGCATCCACCTCCGCAACGGCATCGTTTACCTGAACGGACAGCCGCAGGACGAACCACAGGCTGCGAAACCGGGAGAGGATGGGTATTTCCCTTATCGGGATGATTTTCCGTCAGTATCGCCCACACAAGCCGGTGATGTAACAGCGGAATGGGCCGTCGAGCTCCCGACGCATATTCAGGGAGACGATCTGGTCGTCCCGCCGGGACATTATTTCGCCATGGGTGACAATCGCCCCGTCAGTCTTGACAGCCGCTACTGGGGTTTCGTCCCGCGGGAAAATATCGTGGGCCGTCCACTCGTTGTCTACTGGTCCTTTGTGACTCCGGAAAACCAGGTCGACAAGACTTCTATTGGTGACCGCGTGGGCTTCATCGGCCACATCATTCTCCACTTCTTCGACCAGACCCGTTGGAGCCGCACGCTGCATCTGGTGAAATAAATGATGGCAGCTGCCTTTGTTTGGTCATCCTGATCGCAGCCCGAGAGTGCTGGCGGAAGCCGCATACAAAACCAATAGCGGCGGCGTGCCTGCACAGCAGCGGATGATATGTTCAATCAGCAGTGGAAGTGATGAGCGAAAACCAGCATAAATCTCAAAAAAAATACTGGCTACTTCTCTCCGTGCTGCTCTTGCTGGCCATGGCGCTGATTCTCCCACCGCTGATCAACATGAACCGCTATCAGCGCCGGATTTCGGACGCTATCAGCAATGGCCTGGGGCGCCCGGTACATCTCACTTCGGTCACGCTGCGTCTTCTGCCCCGGCCCGGTCTTGAGCTGAGCGACTTCATCGTTGACGAAGACCCCACCTTCGGCACCGAGCCCACTCTGCGCGCGCAAAGCGTGGATGCGTCCGTCCGCCTAAGCTCTCTCTGGCGCGGGCGTCTGGAAATCGGGCGCATCAGTCTTGACCAGCCCAGCCTCAACCTTGTTCGCGATAGCAAAGATCACTGGAATATCGGCACAGTTTTATTACAGGCTTCCCGCATCCCCAATGCTCCAACTGCGCAGCGCCACGCCAGCAACGCCCCCCGCTTTCCCTACATCGAAGCCAGCAATGCCCGTGTCAACTTCAAGTTTGGTAATGAAAAGAAACCCTTTTCTTTTCTCAACGCGGATTTCGCCATGTGGCTCAACAACCCCGATGAATGGCGCATCCGGCTGGAAGCCCAGCCGGTACGCTCCGATCTCGACCTCGGGCTATCGGATACCGGACTTGTCAGTGTCGAAGGCTCGCTCCATCGCGCTTCCGCTCTAGGCAACATGCCTGTCGATCTACAGGCGGAATGGTCAAACGCGCCCCTCGGCCAGATGGCGCGACTGCTTCTCGGCAGGGATACCGGATGGCGCGGCAATCTGCAGATCGATGCCAATATCAAAGGCGATGTCTTCAATCCGCAGTTCAAGACCCGTATACAGATCGCCGGAATCCATCGGCAGGAATTTGCGCCGCTCGATTCCTTCAATGTAGACGCCACTTGCCAGGGTAGTTACCAACACAACTCGCATTCTCTCGACAATCTGACCTGTCTCTTGCCAATAGATGCCGGCCATCTGCTGCTGACTGGCGAAATTCCTAATGTCGAACATCCGCAACCCAGCCTCACGCTGCAGATCCAGAATGTTCCCGCGGCTTTCGGATTGTCTGTCCTGCGCCTCTTGCGCAACGGGTTTGCACCGTCCACACAGGTTTCAGGAACCATCCAGGGCAGACTGGAGTACGTTCCGTTTCCCGTAGAAACACTTACGGGAGGTGCGACCATCCAGGGACTTACCATTCGCACTTCTGGAATGGACACGCCGCTGGTTTTTCCGGCGTTGCATATCGCTCCCCCGCAGAATGCTCCGGTCACCCACCACGCCCGGAAGGTACGCCCGGCGCCCCATGGCCCTGCATCGCTCCAGCTTGCCAATGCAAATCTCGCCCTGGGCGGAGAAACGCCTCTATCCGTATCCGGCGACTTTACCCGTCAAAGCTTCACCGTACACTTCAACGGCGATACTTCGATCAAACAGCTACGACCTCTTGTATCCAGTTTCGGGCTTTTGCATAACGCAGCATCGGCTCTTGCTCCGCATGGAGACGCGAACCTCAACCTGACCGTTCACAGCCCGTGGCTGCCCCAGACAAGCCCTGTCGATAACACACCGCTCTCCGCGATCACTGAAGGAAGCATCCGCCTCACGCACGCGGAATATCTCGCAGGCTTTCTTCCCGACCCCGTAGAAATCGTCTCCGCACAGGCCAACCTCACAGCCACCCAGATCGTCTGGAATCCAGTTTCAGTCGTCTTCCACAAAATACCCGCGACAATCTCTATCAGTACACCGCTCCCATGCTCAGACCCGGCATGCACGCGCACGTTCTCGCTTACGACGCCTGAGTTGGATGCCGTAGCGCTGCAATCCACCCTGATGGGCGCTGGCGAACACGGTGAGTTCCTGCAACAAATCCTCGCGCGGCTCGACAGAAACAAGGCCCAATGGCCTGCGCTTATTGGAATAGTCCGCATAGGTACCTTCACGCTTGGGCCTCTCGCGCTCCATGACGCGAGCGCTTCCCTGCACGTGGAAGGACGCCAGGTTCAATTCACGTCTATCGATGGACACGCCCTGAGCGGCACCCTTCACGCTACCGGAGCGATGGACGCTACGGGCGACACGCCGCACTATAGCTTCGATACCCAGATTCTCCATGCAAATGCTGCGGCCATCTTCGGCCTTTGGCATGAAACTGCGCCCACGGGACCGCCGCTAACGGGCATCGTAAGCGCGAATGCGCACATGGAACTCTCCGGATATTCGGCGGATGACCTGGCTCATTCCGCGAAGGGAACATTTCACTGGGACTGGACTCAAGGTACGCTCGGTTTAGCACCCGCTGCTTTGACGGATTTCGACCATTGGAGCGCCAGCGGCACGATTAAGAATGCCCAGCTGATTCTCGATCATTCGCAAGTAAGCCGAGGACCGCTCAAACAAACGGTATCCGGCACGATCTCATTCGATCGGAAGCTGAATCTGACGGTTGCCAATTCTGACGAAGACGCGCATGTGGTCAAAGTCATTGGCCAGCATGCGCCATCGCCATAAGGATTCAGGCTCGGTGGCCTTGGGTTGCCATGTGTCTTTGTAGATGTGTTGCGGATGGTAGGCGCGGGCTTTAGCCCGCGCGCAATGGAGGAAAATCGGGGGCTTCAGCCCCGGAGGTGTACTTTCACGCAGCTATTTCTTCGCCCCGGTTTCAATCAGCTTTTTCTCTTTGTTATCTTTGAAGTTTTTCGCCGACTCCAGCACACGGTCACGGGCATACGCTGCATCATGCCATCCGCGAACCTCCACTCGCTTGCCTTCAAGGTCTTTGTAGATCGAAAAGAAGTGCGTAATCTCCTTGAGCATATGCGGATAGATTTCTGAGTAATTCCACACGTCGGTGTAACGCGGATTGTTCTTCCCTACCGCGAGTACCTTCTCGTCCAGAACACCCTGATCCAGCATCTCCAGCAGGCCGATTGGACGCACCTGCATCACGCAACCCGGAAAGCTTGGTGCATCCACCAGCACAAGGACGTCCAGAGGGTCTCCGTCGTCGCTCAGCGTCGAGGGAATGAAGCCATAATCTCCCGGGTAATGTACCGGTGAATATAAATTGCGATACAGCCGAAAGACATGCAACTGCTTGTCTT